>Ga0325414_1005716_pt1 | contig 13159 bp, 13 predicted proteins | sample PopdelMetagenome_8_FD_206183 | JGI IMG/M metagenome (GOLD analysis project Ga0325414, IMG submission 206183) | Populus deltoides microbial communities from Bellville, Georgia, United States - Leaf-PdKOR-R3 | ecosystem: Host-associated > Plants > Phyllosphere > Phylloplane/Leaf | place: USA...
TGTTATATATTGTATCATGGTCCTTGTAGTTAATTTTGAGTTGGACCTCTTAAATGAGTTAATTAATAGTTCTACAGCTTCTTTTATCTTCTAGACATGATTGTTTTAAGGTGCATGTATGGGTGGGGATTTACACACACACACACCGGTTAAGAATTAGTGGAATGCGTTGGTTATACTTTATATACACTCTTCCTCTTGTTTTTATTTTCTTGGAGGGTAGATCTAACTCAGCTGTATTGATTGGGTTACATCTAACTGGCCCGGCCTCGTTACTATTTCATACCAGTAATCAGGCCAGGCAGCAGGCACGCACGAACTAGTTATCGCGCGTGCCCTGCACAATACCTTTCCACTGTTTAGCATTTTAGAAAATGCAGAAACTGGGCAGGAGGAAGAAGGGCGTACCTGGAGCTGTAGCTTGAAGGTGAAGATGATGGTGTTGGAGAGCTTGAGGTTGCTGGTCCAACGTACTCCTTCTCCTCCGCTTTTTTCCTTGTTTTTATTTTCTTTGGTTGTCTGTTCGTCGTCTGTCTCTCGGTTTTCTCCCTTCCCTCTTCTGGTCCTACTTCGTCCCCTGTTCTCTATGTTATTGCCCCTCTCTTTGTTCCCAGTTTTTTTTTTCTGTTAGCTCTTCTCTCTGGGAAAAAGCCCCGGTTCCCTCTGTTTTTTTTAGCCTCTCTGTTTTCTTTTCTCCCCCCTCCTCTCCTCTTCTCTCCTGGTCTTCTCTGTCTTTTATAGGCTTTTCTCGCGCAAGGCTAATCCTCATCTTCCCCGGGCGCTGATCTTCATGTGGAGATAGAATTTGAGACTCCGTGTTTTGGTTGGATTGGGACACCAACAGTCCTGCCATTGTTGGACTGTTGGTGGTGGTTTCCTCCATGCCTCAATGGCTTGTTATGGCCGAAGGTAGTGCACACTAGAGGGGAGAGAGGAGAGAAAAAAACCCAGCCCCCGCCCTCCGAGAGCAAAAAGCTCCTTCCTCACAGCCAGCAACCCATTCCCTGTAATCTTCTTCCCCAAAGTCACGAGAGGAAGCAAGAACCTAAACGAAAAAACTTCCAAAAAGCAGCCCGTTGCCGCAGGGACTCCCTCCTTACATTCTTACTGCCTTCGGTTAAGCTTGTCCTCGTCAAGGCAAGATAATACCATCCCTCAACCATACTAGCACTGTGCACCTCCTCCAGCTCCAGAAGCAGTACAGAGGCAACAGCGCGTCTCCTCCCTTGCATCAGTTGCCCATCCTCACCGGCCGCATCTCCAGCAAACTATCCTCTCTGTACTGCACCGTGGGCAGGTAATAGCAGCTGTCTCTCCTCAGCCACATGTGCAGACATCCCCCCTCAGCATCAACAATAACTAGAGTACCAGCAAGGAGGAGAGACCCAGCAGAGGAGGAGGAAGACGAAAAGGGAAGAACGCAGGACCAACAAACGGACACAAACACAGGGACACGAAGCAGGAGACCAGGGTAACGAAGCCAACACCGGAGACTAAGAAAACAGAACGACCAGAACAAGTGAAGATAAGAAGAAACTGGGGAGATTGTCTGTTCAGCCAGCAGCATCACGTCTCCATCGCCATCGACGTCCTCATCTCCGGTTGCACCACCCCTCCCTGAACAGACGAACACGAAGGAGGACAGAGGAAGCACAGGACGAACTGAGAGGAGGGAATACCAGTGGAGAACAAGAAGAAACAAAAGAGGAGGAGAAAGCAGCCGGCCAGTCTTCCTTCACCAGCGTCTCCATGGCCAGCATTATAGGTAAGTTCTTCGCCTTCCCTCCATTTTGCATTTTAATTCACTAACACTGTGCACCTTTGAATTATAATTACTTGCCTCGTGATATTACCTTCATCTTCGAGCAACAGCCCCCTGCCCCTGAAACGAGTAAGCTTCTTTTCCCTCCATTCTCCTGCCTTCTTTGTGCTTGCATTGCACTGTGCGAAGTGCAACATGCATGCGTGAATAATTCACGCATGCGTGCTGCCGTCCAGCCAACCAGGTCACTGGTTTGAGCCGGTGACCGAGCTGGTCCAGCCGGGTCCAGCCCCGCTTATACAGGTTGAGTTGGACCAGCCCAAGCAAAAAGAAAAAAAATAAAAATAAAACAAGTTTCCCTTTTCTTTTAATCCAAATTTTGTAGATTTGTCCACTTGCGCCCTAATTAGAAATAATATATCTTTCGGTTTACGTAATATTTATCAACACTAAAATTGGAAATATTTGTAGTTGAATATTCACTGATACTAGAGTCAGGAATATCTGAGGCAGACCATGAAAAGCATGATACAACAAACTCTTAGCAATTTAAGACAAAAAAAACAATGCAGCCTGCCATATATAAGATGCTTAAGGGGTAATAGTATCTTTCCTTTCGGTTAACCAGTCCCGTACCATAAAATCTCTGTTAACCATATACACTACCAGAAAATCGATAAAAACAAACGGAAATACCGAGGGAATTACAGTTGGAAAAAAATTAAAACAAAGCAAAAAAATAAATAAAATGATGACGTGTCATTTTTACACACGGAATTTATTCAAATGGTAAACTGTGAACACTGTTCATGATGTCACTTATAAAGGGAATCATCGATGGAATTTTCCGTCGGTATTTTCCAGAGAGCTCTAGAACTGTTCACTTTCCAATTGCACTGTTAATTGTTGTTCTTTACGGACAAAATCACCGACGGATTGAAAAGTCGTTGGTGTTATTTGGTGGTTTTCTGAAAAATTCAATTAATTTAAAATTTTCATTTAAATATTACAGACGGAATCACCGACGAATTGAAAAATCATCGATAATTGTTGGCGGTTTCTGAAAACTTTTTACGAAATTGAAAATTTAATAATTAAAAAATATTAATATTCAATTATCCATTGGTAACTCCGTCGCTAATGCGTTCCAATAAAAAACCTGAATCCTCTTATTTCACAAGAGACATACTCATTTCTTATTCTTCTTCTTCTTTTTCACTATATGTTAAAAACATCAATATCTATTTCTTTCTTTTCTTTTCTCTCCTCATCTCCTTTCTTTTCCTCCATGCTCGGGTATATCTTCTTCTTCTTTCTTCTTTTATCCTCTTAGTTTTTTTTAATTAATATGCTTTATGAAATTTTTTTTTCTCTCCTTAGCTTCACTTGCAACTACATTAAGGTAAGATTTTTTTTTCTTCTTTTTTCATGATTTTTTTCACTATATTTGTTTTTGATTTTATTTTTAATTGTTTTTGTTCTTAATAATTATATAAATGTTGTTGTGAGATTTTTTTTTATATGAGATCAATTTTTAATTGATTTATTTATAGAATTTTTAAATTTTTAGCAATCGCAACTTCATTTGAATTGATTGTACACTATAGGAGCACTCAATCCACTCAATCCCACTCAGTATTTTGTACATTCTTTACTCTCAGTGATGCTATCCATTAATTTGAATCGATCCAATTCCCTATGAACTTTCTCTCCTGAATCCGACTGCTCTACACATCCAAATACACCAAATGTAAAGAGAATGACTCGAGAACCCATGATTTTTATTTATTTATTTATTTTTGCCATTTCAACTCCATCAAAATCCTCTGAAACCCATTAAATCACCAAGTCTGACCACAGATTTTATTTTATTTTTAAGGAAATCTATTCATGGCACCACTCCATTCTTAGACAACTACAGTGTGCTTCAGTCTGAGTTTTGGAACCATTTCATCAAGAAAGATTTGAAATTATGGTTTGATGAAGAGGCCAGCCATGGTCATATATGTGGTGACATGAAAAATGGATGCCAAGGTTGGGGAGATGTGAAAGAAATTTCTGGGAAAGCTTATACAGAAGCAGCAAACATCATACTTACTAGGTTTAAGGACCAATCGTTTCATCAACAAGAACCAGTGTTCTAGTCCTTTCAAATACTAAAAAAGTCTGAATTTGAATTTTGAACTTCGATGTAGGATTACAAGTCCAAGTCAACATTGAATAATTACTGAGGAAGAAGATAGAGTAGCGTAAAATATGAGATTGGAATTACCACAACTGCCTTGAAAATTATATAAAGATATATAGATGAAGTGCTTCAACAATAAATCATCACTGCGATAAATTAAAAGATGAGCAGTTAGTCAGTTAACCATTACTATCTACTCGGTACAGCTTCATCAACTTCGAGATGACGGACACTACTGCTTCAGAACATCCCCTATAAATTGTCAGGCAAGATTACTCACCCTCGACACCAGATCAAAATTTTGAAACTAATAATCTTAAGTCGTTATTAAGGGTGATCTTTTCCTTGTATCTTTTGCATTATGGGTTCTGGCTTCCTAATTTGCATGTGCCTACGACCCCAGCCCACTTCATGATTTCTGTGCAGCAATAAATGACACCAAGCTTGCTGGTATACGTGGAAAAAACTTCACACAAATATTAGCTTTGGACAGCTAGGTTGATGGGCTTGACTGGTGACCATCTAAAAAATAAATAAGTCTTTTATGGAACATGAAAGATGTATAATTAAGTCAATTATGTGTATGTAATGAGAAAAATATACGAGAAAATAAAATGAAGGTTAAAGAGTGTGTATTTGGTCTAGAAGTTATATGGCTAGCTTGATTTTGTCTGACTTTCATGGCCAAGTTATCGCACCCGACCACCCGAGAAGTGTTTTTCCTGGCAGCCTTGAAAAAACTCTTGCTTTCACGGTCTTCGCCACCCCTCACCGTCATGGCAGACCTCTAATCCCACCATCAGTAATTATAGCTAATAATAGGACAGTGATTTGAATGATATGTTGCAGGCCGCACGATCCACCGAGTTATGACACCCGGCCATCCCGAGAAGCATTTTTATCTGGCCAAGGAGGAAGAGATCTCTTCTTCCAAATAAGCGAAGAGTACGCGACTATGGCCTTCCTTTACAAGGGCCATCGCATACTAGGTCACCTAGTGTCATGTTCTCCGTAGGAAACATCTCCAAAGCCAAGTTGGGGCATGCCCTGATCCGCACTACTCTCAGGCCCGAACTCCTGGCTTTTATGGTGTTTGGTTGATTTTAGCTAGGACTTGTCTTGATAGAAATTACTCTCTAGCTTGTAGGCTTGCTTTTGCTTCGGCTTTCTTGTCTTATGACTAGGCCTTGGAATTTCTTCATGGATAGGAGATTATATCATTAGTGGAAAAAATGGTGTTGGTTTTGGTTTAGCTTGTCATGGTGGCTCTTGATTGATGTGTCATGTAATGGTTGTTGTGTCATGGAAATAGCAAAGAAAAAGTTGTGTTAATATAAAAAAATTGTATGCATGAGAAGTTTGTGTGAGTGACTCGTGGGGATCTGAAAAAAGGCATAAAAAAGCATGTTGGACAAGATTGGATAGATCGGGTCAACACCAAGTCTAAGGTGGCTTTTTGGGTAAAAATTCTAGCCAAAGGCTAGCCCAAATGACTGAAAAAAAAATTAGAAAAAACTTCCTTTTCTTTTTTCTATGTACCATCATTACCCCCCAGTTTTTTAAACATGCATGTTTTGAAGATTTTAACCAACAAAAATAAGAGGAAATACTTACTGCATAATTATTATCTTCCTTTGGTCATGCTCGCATGAAAATGTTATCGTGGCTAGGCCTTTTTTGTTAATGTTTTCTATGTGAAATTTCTTCATGTAAATTTTTATCAACATTTTTTAAAGAGAGAAGAATTTAATTGTGTTGCTTATGACGTTAAGTTAAGTAGTATTGTAACAACAGAAATGAGTGTAAAAGTAATATGGTCTATATATGTGTTTTGAGAACGTATTTTAGATGAAAATGTTCCATGAGTAGTTACAGCGATTGAAGAAGGATCCCAATTGTTTTTGGGGATAAGTTATTATGGAGACTTGAAGAAGGATCTGTGATCCTTTTTTAGAAATAAATGGTCACGAAGACTTGGAAAATGATCATTGATTCTTTTGCAGACAAGTAGTCATGAAAACCAGTAGAATTTTAATGGATACATATGGAGACATGGAGGCTTCATGGGGACATAGAGATTTTCATGGAAACTTGGAGAAACACTGTTGTTTTTTATTTGAAAAATTCAAAATGAGTTGAGATACAATTTCTAAGTCTTAGCTTATCTCAGACAACGCATCATAAAGATTTTTTCATGTTTGTTCAGTTGCATCTCCTCAAGAAATTGTTAAGGTATCCTTTGTAAATTAATCTTTCTATCCCTTTTTTTTTGGTGCATGGCACTCTTATATGCCGTGCCCATGATCATGATGAAGAAATAAAACTTGCTAGGGCTTCTTATATTTGATTCACTTTTTATAAGAGGTAGGTATTGCATAAAATATTTTTTTTTATAACAGCTAATAACTCAGCACTACCTGATGGTGAAAGATATGGTCAAGAAATATATATGTATGTGCATGTAAAGGGAAAAATATATCGATTGAGAAAAATTAAATAAATCTTGGCAATGTGGAGCAGCAGAACAAGGAGGACTATAAAAATAGGAAAAATCAAGCTGTAATTTTTGGAGGAAATTTAAGGCCTAATTGTACCTCATTATGCCAAAAAATGGAGAAACAAATGCAAATTCAAGGTCAAATTAAATGATTATTGGATGAATTAGCATAAAACTTAATTCCAATGACATAATTAAATTTTTAATAGGCCAATTTAATTTAATCATGGGCTAAATTAAATTTTTATTATGTTTAAGAATTAATTTGGGTCCAATTGAAGGATTTAATTAAGTGCAAGGATTTAATTATACTTTAAATGGGTCAAATTAATTTTATTTGGGGCTTAATTGGTGAAATATTAAGTTTGGGAGCCTAATTTGGGCTTAATTGAGAATGTTGGAATTTTAAGAGACCAAATTTAATTTTTACCAAGTTAATTGATTGAAATTAGGGGTCAAATTGCAAGAAAATTGAAGTTTTGGGGTCAATTAAGGGTTAAATTGAAGAAATTGACATCCAAGGACGTTTCTGTAAAAGGCACCAAACTATAGGGGTGAACTTGACAAACAACCGGGGGTGAAATTGAAGAAATTGAAAGTTTAATAGTCAATTAGGGGTTGGGGTTAAATTGTCAAAATCCGAGACCAAGGATCATATTGTAAAAGGCGTGTAACTTCGGGGCTGCAATTGAAATTCATCAGGGGGCTTAATTGCAAACGTTTAGGGTCAATTAGGGGTTCTATTGAAAGAAATTGAAGGATGGAGGACTGAAATGTACTTTGGCCAAAAACAGAACTCAGCACTGTTCATTATCTTCTTCATTTTTTTCTGAAAAGGCTGCTCCGGTTACCTATTTTGTAGGTGCATGTAATGCACCTAACGTCCATAACATTTAACCAAAATTGCACTAAAATGATCCTCTGCAGTTCCTCTACAGATATATGTGAATATTCTAGTCTGAATGACAACTAATCGGTGCTGGTGCCGGCCTAAACATACCAACTCAGGCAGCCTGCAGCTGCAGATTTGACAATTTGACAGTGCACCATGCCTATTTTGAGCCAACGGTTGGGATCCTTCGCATCTGAATTAATGGCTGAAATTTTACCCGGGTGTAGAAGAGATTACTCTCTTCCACATCCTATAAATAGTGTCGGGTTTGATGGCCTGGAGGAGGAGAAAATCGGGTCCAAAATCGGGGAAAAACCAGCCACCTCCCCCTGTTTTTCTTCTTTTTCTGCCGTCTCTCTCTCTCTCTCTCTCTCTCTCTCTCTCCTTTCTCCTTCTCAGCCGTGCCTTCAGCCACCACCACCACTGTCACCGCCGACTGGACAACCATCCTCTCCACCACACTTCTCCCTCTCCACTGATGCTTCTCCCTTTTTCTCCACAGCGGCAGCAGCTCATCAGCACCACCATTTTCGTTTTCTTCCTTCTCCAGCACCGGCAGCAGCAACATCAGCGCCGACCTCCACCTCCACAACCGGCTTTACCACCATAATTTCCATCAACCCAGCTCCTCATCAGTGGCAGAGCAGCCACCGTGACCTTCTCTCTCTTCTCCTTCCAGCTTTTCTCTCTCCTCTGCAACTTTTTCTTCTTCCTCCCACAGCCGACTCCGGCCACCATCACCTCAGTTGACGCCCCCTGAGCCACCGGCCGAACCACCTCATCACGACCGAGACCCCCACGCTAGGCAACTTCCTCCTCCCAGCTTTGCCTCTTTCTTCCTCGTCGTGGCTGCTGCATGCAGAATTCATTTCCGCATGCAGCAAGCCAATTAATTAGCCCCTGGTTTGGGCCGGGCCAGTTATGGCCCAGCCCAAGTGGTCGGGTCTGGCCCAGCCCTCCTTTTTTTCTGAAAAAAAAATCCAAAAAATTTCAAAAATCCTTTGAAAAAAATTATGATTTTCTCATATATTTTTCTACCAATTTTAGTGTAATATCGGGTTGTATATTTACATTGTAAAATAAAAATCCGGTATTAAAAGACCTATTTTTCTCCGAAATGTTCAAAAAAAAAAATCAAAACATTTTCAAACAGAAAAAAATATTTCATTGCATACAGCCAAATCCTAAAATTTTTCTAAGCATATTTTTCATTAAAAATAAAAATTGCATCTTTTTCATGTTTTAAAAAATTCAAAAATGGATATCGTAACCAGTTTATGGATACATATGGAGACATGGAGGCTTCATGGGGACATAGAGATTTTCATGGAAACTTGGAGAAACACTGTTGTTTTTTATTTGAAAAATTCAAAACGAGTTGAGATACAATTTCTAAGTCTTAGCTTATCTCAAACAGCGCATCATAAAGATTTTTTCATGTTTGTTCAGTTGCATCTCCTCAAGAAATTGTTAAGGTATCCTTTGTAAATTAATCTTTCTATCTCTTTTTTTTTTTGGTGCATGGCACTCTTATATGCCGTGCCCATGATCATGATAAAGAAATAAAACTTGCTAGGGGTTCTTATATTTGATTCACTTTTTATAAGAGGTAGGTATTGCATAAAATATTTTTTTTTATAACAGCTAATAACTCAGCACTACCTGATGGTAAAAGATATGGTCAAGAAATATATATGTATGTGTATGTAAAGGGAAAAATATATAGATTGAGAAAAATAAAATGAAAGTTAGGGAGAGCTTATCTAGTCTAGAAGTTGAATGGCCTAAGCCTAGTTTGGTCTAGCTTTCATAGCCTTTGGCTATCTTCTACAACATTTAGCTAGCCTTATAGGCCTAGTAATGCTCTGGGTTTCTTGTTTGGTGACTGAGTGTATTTATACACTAAAGCTTTGAAATTTGTTCATGGCAAAAAGATTGTATCATTAATGGAAATATTGATGTTGATATTGGTATGGCTGGCCATGGGTGGTTCTTTTTTATTTTGTTAATAGTCAAAATTTTATTAAGAAAAATGCTACAAAGATAATAGCCCAACTTATATCAGATGAACAAGTAGAGGAAAGGAAAGCACAAAAACTGTTGCATGAAACAGGGGAGAGCAACAAAAGGGGGAACAAACAAATAATAAGAAACCAACTCCTCCCGACTAAACATTCTCTATATTAAGCTCTAAAGAGTTGGAATCAAGCCTTAGCCATAAAGCAATACTTTGGCGCACCATGGAAAAAACAGATTTGAAGGTTAGGCGCAGCGTCATTAAAAATAACATCATTTCGGTGAAGCCAGAAATTCCAAACAACGCATGAGAAAAGAAACTGTCATGAGAAATTCTGATGCTTGCCTTTAACCATAGAAGACCATTGGTAGCACATATGATCAACAAATTTTGGAAAAACACTGCAAAAGCCCCGATTAGAAAGCAGTTTCATCCATATATTCCAAGTGAAGTGGCAGTGAATGAAGAGGTGACTTGAAGAATCCAAGCTTTTATTGCAGAAAGCGCATCTTGACTTCTGAAAGGTGAGGTAGTCATGCTGAAATAGAAAATCTCTTGTGGTTACTTTGTCTTGGACAAGGAGCTAAAGGAAAAGTTGCACTTTTGGTGGGGTTAGTTTTATCCAAACAGAAGATTGGAATAGTTTGGCACCATGGGTGATGTATTATGCCATTATTGTTATGGCATACTTGCTATTGGTAAAAAAAATATTGGTTTTTTTTTAGATAATCATCGAGAGTATATTAAAAAGGTTATAAAACCAATAACCAAAGTGAAATACAAGGATATTAAAAAAAAAACCTACTATAGCAAATATTAAAAAAAATATTGGTGATGGTGTGTTATTAGGGTAAAAAAATGATACCTGCACTGCATGGAAAAATTGTGCGTGAAAAGTTTGAGTTGGTGACTCATAAAAATCTAAAAAAAACGCATAAAAGAAAATGCCTATCAGAATTGGACAAACCAGGTTAAGTAACACTAGGTCTGGAATGGGTTAATTTTTGGTTGAAAATTCCAATCATTTAGACTTGGTCCAAGCAACTAGAAAATTCCAATCATTTGGGCAAGCCCATACAACTAGAAAAAAAAAATTCAAGAAAAAACTACCTCTCTTTTTCTTTTACCATGAATGTTTTATTTTCAGTTTTTTCAGTGTTCTTTGAATTAACAGATTGCTTTTAACACTTTTCACAGCGTTTGTGAATGGGAAGTTCCGCAAAGACCCAAAGCTTGCCACGGCAAATGATTTCTTTTCGGGGCTCAACATTCCTAGAGACATTAGGAATCGAGTTGGATCAAATGTAACTACTAAATGTTGATCAAATACCAGGGGCTTATCTTCGGCTCGCATAGACGACTATGCCACCAAATGGCGGCTTGAACCCAACCCACATTCACCGTCGAGCAACAGAGATTCTGCTAGTTTTGGAGGGCACCCTCCATGTTGGTTTTGTCACGTCAAATCCAGATAATCATCTTATCACGAAAGTCTTGAGCCCAGGAGATGTTTTCGTGTTTCCAACTGGCCTCAGTTCATTTTCAACTCCATGTTGCAAAGACTAATGCAGTTGCTATTGCTGCTTTGAGCAGCCAAAATCCTGGCGTCATCACCATTGCAAATGCAGTCTTTGGGTCTAATCCACCTATCAACCCTTATGTTCTCACTGAGGCGTTCCAATTGGGAAAGAATGTAGTGAGTACTCTCCAAAAACAGCTCGGAGGAAACAAGTAGGGACACATGCAGGGCTTCCATAAACTGGCAGCTTGATTTGATTATGCTTGGCAATGTTTCCTCATTATGTCATATATACCGCTAATACATAATCTGGTTTCTCATGCGCTTTTCTGTGCTGATTCTCTTTTCCAAATTTTGATTGCACACTGAAGGTTAAGAAGCACATGTAAACACCAGAAATGCTTGAACACAGGCGATACAACATACGTGTATATATATACATGGAGTAACGCACACCAAAGTTTCGTATCCAAATGCGTTACGAAACTGTTTCTGTTGCTGTTTTCTATCCTAGTCTTTTCACACAATGATCTATCAAGAATGGGATGCCCGAAGAAATATGAAGAAGAATGCGGTAAATTCTAGTCTTGACCATAAAAATAGTTTCCTAATACGCCTCAGTTTTCCTAGGTATAGTTGGAAGAGCAACATGAAGCCATCTGCTCCTCGTTTCTGCATATTCCCAACTGTTTAAGACTTGAACCACAAAACTAAGACATTTTAGATTGGAGCATAATATTTCGAAGCAGACATCTAATCAACTCCACTGATATGCAATAAAGCTACAATTTGAAAATAGATACTTTTGTTATATTCCACCATACATCATTAAAGAAAGGCAGAAAAGTCCAGATACAACTAAAACCTGATGATTTTTACTTCTGGAGTCCAGCTTCAGGTGTGAGACTCGTGGTTATTTCGACAAAAGATATTCATCAAAAAAAGACAGGTTCATTAAAATTTTCAGTGCTGGCAATTTGGAAGTTGAAAAGATATGGTGCGATCAATATTTGTTTGGAGTGATATTAAGATATTATTTCAGTTGACCTCAGCCTCCAATTATGTTATTTTAAAAACAAGATTGGGTACAGATGCCCAAAACTAGGAAATGCATTGGCAATTATAAGCAACTTTTGTCAAGTCACTAGATTAGTGAGATACAAAAATAAGGTAAAGCTTTTAAAACCTAGTCTCTGGGATCACTGCAATAACAGAAATTTCCATGGATTTTGAGAACTTTCATTATTGTGGTAGCGACTACTTTTTAAAATATTTTTTATTTAGAAATACATTAAAATAATATTTTTTTATTTTTTAAAATTATTTTTAATATCAACACATGAAAAAAATCTAAAAACACAAAATAAAAATATTTAAAGCAAAGAAAAAAAATTTAGCAATCGCAACTTCATTTTTTCCATATGAATTTTTTTAGTTGAATTTATTTTTTCATGTTATTTATTTGTTGCAAATTTGTTTGAGTTGATTTTCTTCTTCTTTTTTCCAAGCGTTTCGAGTATTATAGAGTGTTAATTTATATTAATTTAATTATTTTATAGTTCTATAAAATAGATTTTTTAAAAAATATTTTTAAATAATTACCTATGGAATTACATACGGTATTTTTTCGAGGAAAATACCGACGGAATGAAGCAGATATTTTTTTCTTTTTTTTGTGTGCTTTTTTTGTTAGTAAATCCATTGGTAATAATATTTTTTTATTACCAACGGATTTACAAATATTATTACCAATGGATTTACCGACGGACAAAAAATTACCGACGAAAGATATTTCACCGACAGAGCATTTCCGTCAGTGATTTCGTTGGTAAATTAATTACCAACGGACTGATAGTACAAATACTGACGAAAAATTCCGTCAGTAAATATAAAGATTGTGGTAGTGGTTGTCTTTCAATTTAAGTTTTTTAAACTATCAATGTTATTTAAACTACCAATTGCGTTAGGTTTACCACTACCTGTAGGAATATTGTGCGTTACATGATCAAAACCAGATGATATACAAAGGATATGATACTCATTAATGTTGGCTAATGCAACTTTATTTGTTGGACAATACATACTTGCTTTTCCAATTTGATCAACTAAGGATTCGATTATACAATTTTATAATTAAGGGATCAAAAAGTGGTTTAATTGGCATTTTCTGTGTTGTTTTTATGGCTTTTTCCCAGGTATAATTGGTCATAGAAAATAGGAAAAAAGTACATCTAAATTTGTAACAAGACATCTTGCGTACCCAAGAGTCTAATGATGCAAGCAT
>Ga0325414_1005718_pt1 | contig 13158 bp, 7 predicted proteins | sample PopdelMetagenome_8_FD_206183 | JGI IMG/M metagenome (GOLD analysis project Ga0325414, IMG submission 206183) | Populus deltoides microbial communities from Bellville, Georgia, United States - Leaf-PdKOR-R3 | ecosystem: Host-associated > Plants > Phyllosphere > Phylloplane/Leaf | place: USA...
TCCTTCCTTGAAAAATCAATGACCTTAGTGTTGTCATTAAAAAATTAACTATAGATATGAGAGTCTTTTCAATTTGTTTTATCATAATAAAATAATTTAATAACTCTTCGAATAAGAATCTTTAAAAGTACCTTAAAAGGACTACTTTTTTTCTTTTCATTTTCTAAAATACAATAAAATAAAAAGTTTATTCTTGGAATAAAAAAAATACATTGAATTAATTAATACTGAAATAGAAAAAGTTGTTGGTGGTGCATGTGTTATAAGTGTCACCATGTGGGAAACGCTAGTGCATTTTGAATAGCATATGATATTTTTTGGTGGAAAAAAATATCATTTCATCATGTTTTTTAAAGTATTGATACATTCTTTTCCAGTTGATCGGTATGAGTTGGAGGTAGCAGAGCGGTTTGTTGCTGGTGATTTTTTTTTATTTTTTCATTCATTCCCTAAAAGTTACATGGTGGCTTTATTTGTTTTTAATATTTTAATTTTAATTTTAATTTTTTTATTTCTAATTTTTGTTCTTGGTTCTTTTATAAAAGTTTTATTTATTTTTAATTTCATCATTTAATACTAATTTGTCATCTGTTATTTTTTTAGTTGTCCTTTATTCTTTTAATTTCTTATTTTTTGGGTTTTTTGTATAAGTTTTACTAATTTTCAATTTCATCATCCAATCTAAATTTATAGTATATTATTTTTTTCAATATAGTCTTTGTTTTTTTAATTGTTTTTTACTTTTGTTGAAGTTATTTTTATTTTTAATTTAACCATTCAATAAAAAAATTATAGTTTCCCTTTAATTTATTTTTTATTTCAATTTTCATTATCATAATTTTAATTCCTATCTTTTTTTTTTATCCTTTTATGTAATTCATTTTTTTTTCAAATTTCATCCTTTAACATTTAATTTGTTATGGATTGAGCTTCATGAATTTTCTATGTATGGTACTTCCGGTCTAATGACCCGAGTTACGGGTTTGAAAAGTTAAACAGGGTTGACATCTTTTTTAATCTTATTTTCTTTTTTAATTTCATCATTCGACATTAGTTTTTTTTTTATTTGGCTTTGTTGCTTTCTTTGATTCTTTTTCTATAAGGTTATCCCAAACTCATGACTTGCGACGTGGGTTTGGCGGGTTGACCCGGGCTAACTCGTTTTTTATTGTCCAGTTTACATGTCTATCATACTAACTCGGGTTGACTTACGCTGGTTTTTTTTTTTTATCTTTTTTATCCAATTTTTTTGTTCCATATTTAATTGTTTGAAAATTGAACATAATTATTTTTTTGCACTTGGGAAAAAGTTTTTTTTCCTAGGTTACCGTGGTTTTTTTTTTAATCTATTTACTACAATGCTTATGTTTTTATTATTTGATTGAAATAAAACCTGCTTATTTGACGTGTCAAAGTTATGACCCATGTCATTAATTTGTTTTCTTTAAAATACGCTTGTGACACCTAAATATCATTTTTTATAGAAAAATAGCTCGGACTTATAGCATAACGCGAGCCCTCATTTAGTAAAAACAAAATCTTCTAGGTATTTTATAATGAAGCCATGAACCGTAGAGCTCCTAATAAATCTTTATTGATTTTTTTTTAAAAAAAATTGATCATCAAACATTTTTTTATTGATTGTATCATTTTGTGTAAACACCAAGCCTAAAATTTTAAACCCGTGCTGAATGGGATATTTCTCAACAAAAAAATAAAAGAAAATTTTGTGATTAGTGGTGAAAATTCTTGATAAACTGGTGCTTTAAGTCTCGTGATAAATTATGTAAACCTAATTAGAAAGAAAATAATGAATTTAAAGGAAAATACTTTTTTGTGACTGGAGGTGGAAGTCTTTACAAAAGAAATTTAAAGTAGAATTTTGAATAAAATAAAGAATAAAATCGTGCATAGAGAATATTAACGGTTAGAGCAAACCTCCTATGTAGTAGAGTGATTTATAAAAAAAATAATAAAATTATTTGAATTATTTTTATGATAAAAGGTGAAATGTCCTAAAAGAGTAGTATTATTAATCGCGGATTAAATGAAATAAAATCATGTACAAAAGTTTTTGAGATTAAGAGATTTATGAAAACTACTCCTGTAAAAACTAACGAGTGACAATTTTGTAAACAAGGAAAAAAGTTTCCTTCCCTATTAAATAGAAGAAGCTGACGATTTGAAGAGACAATTTGCCTTGAAAAACTCATCTTCTCTTCCATTTTTCTTCATTTCTCAAAGATTGAAGTGAAGGGAAATTGTCTTAGGTGGATTTTTATCAAAGAAAAAAACTAAATTAGAAAACCTAGAGAGAGAGAGGGGGGGATTGGAAGCATAGAAACAAGAGCGATGAAGACTAATTTTAGAAGAAATGGTAGATTTGTGGAAGGACATACCTTTAACTCATTAAATTGAGTTTAATTGTTGTTAGGTAAGATGATTTCTATGACTTTATTGCCTTTAATGGAGTTTTTATTGAAAGGGAAAGAAAACCCTAAATTTAGATTTATTAGGGTTTATGCTTGATTTTTGAAAATGATAATTTGAATGGTCACTTGTTAATTTATGATGTAATGACATGTTTATTAAGCAAATTGAAGGGATTTTGGTTAATTATGGGGTTTTACTATGAATAACCACGTTGTTAGATAAGGTGAGTGAATTACTTAACATATTGTAATTATCTAGTTAACAAAACACTATAAGAGGTGGTGCTTTTACTGTGCACCACCTTACAAAATACTATTTATTTTAATAGTGTTTTTTTTAAATATATTTTTTCAAATTTAAATTTTATCCTTTTACATTTGGTTTTTTTAATAGAATTTCATGATTTGTTTCAGTTTGTTTTCTATGGGGTTATCCGAGTCTTACGATTCTGGTTATAAATTTAACAGGTTAACCTGATTTACTCTATTTTTTTTCTTTTATTTGACTTTTCTCCAAATTTTATCATTCAACATTTTATTGAGTAAGAATTAGACTTTCTGATTTATTTTGATTTATTTTCTATGAGGTTAACTTGGTTTATGACCTGAGACATGAGTCTGACAGTTTAACTTGGGTTGACTCGGGTCAATTTTTAATCCTTTTTTTAAATTATTTTTTAAAAAAATACCATGAGCATCCTATAGTTTACTTTAGTTTACATTTTGCCTTTATTGTTTCATAACTTACATAAAACACTCTAAACTTTTTTTTTGGTGAAAAAAACATCCTCAACTTTATATGTCTTTAAATGACGCAAAAAAACAGACAAAAAAAAAGTTCTAATTATTTATAGGTTTGTCATTATTTTTTATTTAAAGATTAAAGAACTCTTGGTGCAAAAAAACTCCTATTATTTACAAGTTACCGTTGGAGTTTTTTTTTTTGACCCGGTCAAAACACACAATTTCTTCTTATCAAAACTTGCAAATTTTTTCGTATCAAAACATATATTTGAGCTTATCAAAACACATAAATATTCTCATAAAAAAACACACTTTTATTCTCATCAAAACAACATCCCTTCATCTCATCAAAACCAGGGGTGATCATTTTCGGTTCGATTCGGTTTTTACATAAAAAAATGAACCAAACCGACATTATTAATTTTAAAATTTTAAAATCGAAACCGAACCGAAACCGGTTCAAACCGACTGGTTTTGGTTCGGTTCGGTTTTTGTTGTTCAAAAAACAGTAAAACCAAAAAGAAAATCTCGGTGCCCAGTGTCCACAAACTCCAAGCAAATCTACAAGCAAATCTCAGTTTCTGTTGTTCACGAAAACAGATCTGTCCAGTACCCACAAATTACAAGCAAATCTCGGTTTCTGTTGTTTAAGAACACAGATCTATCCAAAAATTACAAGCAAATTGTAACTTAATAATAATTAAAAAAAACAAAAACCCACAAGATGCAGACTACAGAGATGAACTTGAAATGGAGTTAGAATTTTAATCATCAAAAAGTCATCTCTTTTTTTATCTGCCCAACCCATGTAGTTTGATTAGAGTAAATGTATTGTTGATGCAAGGGTGAACTTAAAGAGATGAGATAAGAGATGAGAGGGAGAGAGAAAAGGAGGAGGGGCTACGGGGAGATGAGAGGCATGGAGAAAAAAGGGAAAGGGAGGGGGGCTGTTAAAAGAATCAAAAGATGATGAGAGGCAGGGAGAAAAAGAGAGAACAAAAGGGAAAAGGAAGGGGGGCTTTGTGAGAAGATGATGAGAGGCAGAGAAAAGAGAGGGGGGGCGTCAACTGCACTTTAGGTCTAGGGTTTTTTCTATTTATACTTGGTTTTTTTTTAAATGCTGGAATGGTTGAACCGGTTCGGTTCGGTTCAATCGGTTTCAGACTTTGGAAACCGAAACCGAACCGAACCGAGATTTTTTCTAACTATTCTAATCGGTTTAATCGGTTTTTTTTTTCGGTTCAGTTTTTTCGGTTAATTTTTTCTCGGTTTTCTCGGTTTATTCGGTTTTTCGGTTTTTTTGCACACCCCTAATCAAAACCTGTAAATTTCTTCATATCAAAACACAAATATTCTCATCAAAATATCAACCCTTTTTCTCTTCAAAACAACACCTTATTTTCTTATGAAAACTTGTACCCTTCTTCTCATCAAAACAACACTAATTTTTTTTTTATCAAAACAACACATCTTCTTCTCATCAACCATTTATTCTTATTATAAAAAAATCTTTATAAACTCACAAATTCAAAACAGGAATTCATCTACATCAAACATAATAATAGCATACAAAGTTGTAACAATTATGAAATATTGGAAAAAATAGTTGTTAGGATTTTAGAGATTAAAGTTAGCAAGAACAAGCTATTCTATAGATGTGATGATAGGTCATGTGACAACACATTCATTGATTGATGTAAACTTATAAATGAAATTGAATTAACTATGAAAGAGTTTACATATGTTAATGATATTAAACTTATACTAGGTGAAGTGAATATAATGAAAGATGAGTTACATCAAGTTCGGATCAAGAATCATAATATGAAGGCTAGCATTATACGTATAGAGTTAATGGTGATAGTTAATTTAATATGTGCAATGCTAATGTTTGTAACTATTATAATGTCCATGTTAAACAAATGATATTAATACATGAAATAAATCATCAACAATGCAATATGTTTCAAAAGTTGCATATATCAAGGCAACACTGATATTAATACATCTATTAACAAATATGTTTTAAAAGTTGTATACATCAAGGTAGTAGAAAACATCCTAATACTTAGAGACCATATCATAAACACATATAACAATTTAAAGATTTTCATATTCTTCACTTAATATGGTTTATTTGTGTTGAATGCTGAGAGAATGTAAATTGAGTAGTTTGTTATTTAAAAGAAAAATATTGATTGGCTAAATGTAGAATTTTTAAACTAATAGAATTAGCACAAATAATATGTTAGATAATTACATGTATATCTGAAAAGGATGATATACTAGCAACCTTTCTACCAGCTCTACTAGCTTTGCCACCTTTGGATTCTCTTACAACACCTCTAGTTCATCTCACAACAACTATTGATAACCCGAATCTCCTAACATTACCCTTTGATCCTTTCACATCTTTGGATACTCTACCATTACATCCACCACTAAGTTGGGCAGTACTATCTCTTTAATATGTACTGGAATTGTGGGTATATTGCTTACAATTATTAACCTTAATGTGGCAACCTCTTTTTTTTTGTCATTACCAAGTATCTATTCTCTATCTTTCCTTCTTATATTCTTTTTTAGTTGACCTACACTTTTTTCAGGTTTAAGGTAGCATAATTACATTCCTATCATCATGATCTTGAGGTAGCATAATTACATCTCGATCATCAAGATCCAATACAACCTATTATAATGAGTAAACCACCTCAAAGTATGTCTTTTTAAATATTTTCATAGTGTAATACGTGTGAAAAAAACTTCAATTTCAATTCTCTTATGCTTTATGCAAGGTACCACAACCTACATGTTATTTCATTTATCATCCATTCACCACAAGAAAAGTTATTTTTATCTTAATCAACACACAACTTGTTTGACCATCAAATACTTGATATTCAACAATGCTAGTTGGAATCTTGCTTAAATTTCTATCATTCTCAATAGAATTATCCAATAACTTCCTTATAAATAGTGTAGTTTTTGTTTCCCATTGTGCAGACTGTGCAAATCTATCATGAAAACCTAGTCATTAGTTTCAGCATGATTTATCTACGACATCAAAATTAGCATAGCCCTATATTTCCCAACCCAGTTATTGAAAGATTATGCCAGATTATGCCAAGTTATTGGTGATATTTTCCACTTTAATTGCATTGTCAAACATATGCCTAACTTAAGTCTCACTAGGTATTTGTTTTTAACCAATTTGATGTTCTATTGTCCATAATTTTAATATCTTTCATATGGCTGTTGTATTCCAAAATTGTAAAAGTTTTTAAAGCACCCCAAAAGCTTATCTTAGTTCTAACCCATAATTTTCTTTCTTTTTTAGATTGACATAGATATGTTGATTCAGGTAGACTCTATTAAAAAAAGACAAAATTCTAAAAATCAAATTAATTACAAATAGTTTTTTTTTATAAAATAGATATTTATCTTTTGTCTGTTAGACATGATACAAAAAAGATCTTTGATGTATTTGATCTATAAAGTGCATATAAAAACCATCTTCACGTGTCATTATTTTCACATTCAACAACAACATAAGCAAAAATTAATAGTCTATTACTGTCATCCAAACTAGCTGTAGACAATAATACTCTCCATAAGCCCTCATTTAGATGACATCCATCAATCCCAATGAAGGTATATTAACAAATCCTTTCTTCGTCGCCTTCAAACATACATACCCCCTTTTTAAATTTTCTTGGTGAATACATTTTATAGTTGTAGTTAAGGTTAAATTTTATAAACATATTAAACCCTAAGTTATAGTGTTTCAAAAGTTGGATATATCTAGGTAGTCTCTTATAAAACTCCTTATGACTTCATTCCATAAACTTTTTAGCTTAAGTCTTTGTTCTTCATAGTTGTATTGAGTGTGAATTAATCCTAAACTTATCATTCGATATTGTATCAAATGCTTCCTTGGATGTGTTTAGGTCTGCACTAATAATTGAAAGCAACTTCTTTGCTATCCAAGTAGAATTAGATGTTATTATGTTTTTATGCCTACTGCAACTATGTTGATCTCACAAAGACATAACCATGAGAGTTTTACTACCTTAGAAACCAAAGAAACATATATCCTCCATACACAACCATTACCCATACATGTAGCTTTGACCCTTTCTTTCTTATTAATGTATCTTTTCAGATGATATCCATGTTTCAGTTTATATTCTTCATAAATATCTCTAAAGTGAGTGACATTAGTGAAAATCTCACATTCAGCAAACTTAATAGATCCATCAACACCCACATTAAATGTCTTACACTTAAATCTAGTTGTAAGATCAATAACTTTTTTTTTTCTTTTATCACTGTCACTTTCTTCTTTATCACCTTTATCGCTACTACCAGAAGTTTCACTATCTTTAACATTAACATCATCTTTATCGCCACTTAGCTTCCCTTTATTTTTCGAGTTTGTTACACCATTAAATATTTGACCAAACCAAGCATTTTTTTAAACTATCAATCCATGCATCTTTATTTGCAATCAAGAATTCAGACCCTTCCTTATCTGAAGGAATACAACCCTCATCATCTTCGCTAGAATCCTCATCCTAGTAATCTTTCTACATTCAATACCACTATCTTCACTTTAAATATTATAATTTGAACTTCTCACACAAGCACTTACACTTTAAATTATAATTTTATAATCCATTCATCTTTATTTGCACTCATACTAGAACTACCAACACCCACACTAACACCTATATTAGAACAACCAACACTAGTACCAGCACCCATATTATAACTATTAACATCCACAATTATAATTGGACCCTCTCCAGAATCCAAACCAATACCATCCTTATTTTTATCAAAATCTAAACCTTTTTCTTCAATAATTAGTATAACTTTATTACCATCATTGTTTGAAAATATTTTACTCCAACAAACCTATCAACAACATTAGCAACATTTGGTTTGCATGTATAACACTTAGGCATTTTCATTTATAGTAGAGCAATATGATGATCAATATCAATATGATTTCTTCCTTTCCTTTTACTTCATACATATTCAAAATCTATGTTATCAAGGAATTATTAGCTATTTTATTATCCCTATCATCCCTTATACTATACCCATACAAGTCTTTGTCATAAACTTGCTTGCAAATTAACAATTTGTCTATGCAATATATATACTCAAAGAAGTAGTTTATCATAATGTATAAAACAATTCCATGATGTACAATAATGCTGGACATTTTATTTCCTGTAAAATTAAATACTAATTAAGCATTTTACAGTAAAAGAATACAAAATCAGGGTTATAGTCACCCTAATTTTCAATTTGGAGAATTTTTTAGGTTTTCAAGAAAAAAAATCTAAGTTGTTTCCCTACTTTTATAAACCCCTTTGAGTTTTGAATATTGAACAAGAAACAACTTAGAGATCTACGGTTCCATATTAACTTAAAGTTTATGCACTTTGTTTTTTATGTTTAATCTTGCAAACCAAACAATATTCTAATGAAATAGCAACAATTAAACAACCATTAAACCTAACTTGATTGTTAAAGTTTCAATTCAAGAAAACAAGTGAGATGACATACCTTTTTGTTGTCTCATTATTGATGACAACAGTACATGGGAGAAATCCCACCACCTAATGATGTTAATCAATATAAAGATAATTGACTACAAATCCCTTAAACATTGATTTTGTAGAATTTTAGGTTAAATCGAGATGAGTTTTTTACAAATTTTATAGAGCTTTTGTTTAGTTTAGAAATCATATCAGAGAGAGAAAATGTGGGATAAGGTTGTGTTTGTCTTTTGTAAAGTTTTTGGATATAATATATATGGGGTTAGTTTGGTTATTTAACATGATTTGAAATTTTTTGATGAATAATGATGTTTTTTGTAATTTTAAAAACAGTGGAGGTAAAGTGCAAAACAAAGTAAATTATAAAATGCTCAGGATAAGTCTCTTGTTTCTTATTGGTTTTCTTTCACTTCTAGAAAATCGACAATAATCATTAAACGTTTATTCAAAAATTTTGCTTTTCTTTGAAAAATTAATTTTTTTTTTTGAAAACTAGCATCTTAAAAAAGAAAAGGTAACAAAGACAAAAGAAGATTTTGAAAATAACATAGCTAATAAGTTGTTTGGAACCAATTCTCTATTATAACTGAATTCAATTGATAAATAAGTTGAATTCACATGTTTAGTTAAGATAAAATTCAATTCATTTTATTTCTTATATTACCCTTATTACCTTCATCTTATTTTTTCAAATATTTCTTAAAAAAAGATGGGTAGATGAGTGTTTTGAGAAAGTTAGTTTGAACATTATATTTCTTCTTTTTGGAATTGTAAAATCAGAGGGGTTAACATCTGATTTATTTTGGTAGTATTTTTAGAGATTAAATTCTATTTAGAATTCAATTTTTAACACTTAAAAGTATTCCAAACATGCTATAAGAGAAACCGTTGTTGGGAAAAGCATTTTCTCAAAAACCATTTTTCTTAACAACAATTTTTTGAGAAAACGCTCTTCCCAATAGTGCTTTCTCTTAGAATACTTTTTTTTTAATTTTACAAAATAAAAAAAGAATTAAAAAGAGTTTTTACAAAAATAGGAAACTTAAACATGTTTTTTTAATTGTAGAAAATAATAAACTGGTTTGTAAATAGATTTTTGTATTTAATCAAAACTTTTTTTAAAATTATTTAAAATATAAATCAAATCCTTCTTAATAAAAATCACTAACAATTAAGAATCTCAATCTAGCCAAGTTGTTTCCCCTTGATTACTTTTTTAATTTTATAAAAGAATAAATAGATTTTTTTCATTCAAAAAACAAATATTAACTTTTTGATAGAGTTTGTATACGAATAAAAAAGACATGAATACATCCATATTTTTACATGTATTGTTTTTTATTTTTATTTTAGTTTTTAGATTGATTAAGAGGTGTTTTGGAGTTGAAATGTGATTATTGAGGTTTGTAGGTGTTTTTTTTTTATGAAAAAAGATTGAAATTTGAGTTTTGGAGTTCAAATTACTTGGACCTTAATTTTCTGACCATCTTGGATGTTCAAAATCTATTGGAGTGGATGATATGTTGTTTGTTTATTTTAGAAAAAATAAAAACCTTAAGGGGTTAACATGTCATATATGTGAGTTAAAAAAAAAGATGAGCGAATAGAGAATGACTATTCCTTTTTTTTTTTTAATGTTTTTTAATTTACAAAATAATTTTTTTAAATAAAATAATGACAATAATATTTTAAAATTATATGACGACACTTTTTGTTTAAATAAAATTAAAGGTTTTGAATGATAATATTACCAGTATTTTATTAATGATTATACGTGTAATTAATATGCATAATTGTTTTTAAAAAAACATTTCTCTTAGATATTTAATAAAAATAAAATGCCATGTTTTTGTGTGATTTTTTATACAATTTTCTCAAATTAACTATTCCTTTATTTTTTTTCATGTAGTAGATAAAAATTATCAAAGTATATATTTTTTATTTGAACTTTATCTTCAAGTCATGATAAGTCTTGAAAAAAAAAATACATTTTTTTATATAAAACAACAAATTTTTTAGATAGAGAAACTTTTCAAAGTGATTAATAGAAAAATATATTTTGCCTAACACAAACATGTCTTGAATAAACTAAATAAAAAACCTTTTTTCATGTTAGAAACACGTTGATCTCAACTTTGTTATGACAAATGTTTTATAAAAATTAAATAAACCTTTTTATGTACATATACCAATTTTTTTAATACAAAAAATTAAAATTAAACGACTCTATTTATTAATTGAAATAGAAACTCATAACATAGTGTGTACAATTAAGCTAGTTAGTGATGGCTTCTTGATAAAGATCACGGTTGAAGGATTCATTTCTTTGCGTATATTATTAATTTAATCTACCATCGTTTTTATGAAGGATTAGCCAAGCCTAGCTCGTTTTCTTCTCGGCTTGTAATAAGAGAAGAAAAGGCTAGAGAGGAAAGAGTACTGAATCAATAGAAAAATAATCTTTTGTAGATCATGGGCTTGGAAAGCCCATGTGAACGATGTTAGTATTATTTGATTGCATTTATTGATTAAAATAATATTTTTTTTATTTTTAAAAAGTTATTTTTCATATTAACATATTAAAATAATTTAAAAATATTTTTAAAAATTATTTTTCACGATGACGACATGTGTAACTGTCATCTTGAGTTTTTTTTGGTTAACTCGAGTTTACTTTATTTTTTTAATGAAATATTTTTTTTAATAATTTTTTTAAAATTATATATATGAGTTTTACATCTAAGTTTATCCAAATAAATTACATATTTTTAATTTCATAAAAATATTGTTCATTTCATGATTTTTTTTTTAAAGACATGTTATCACTGACTAATTTAATTTTATTTTATATTCCGACTCTGAACATGGTGGAAACCAATAGGCTAGTGTACGCAGAACACAGTACACAATGATTTGATGTAACAGTGAAGTCCTTAAAGCATAAGTATCTTTTGTCATGACATGCAAGGTGAAGAACACAATAAACAAAACAATGGTGGGGTAACATTTTAATGAGTGTTTATTTTTATATTATAATCTGTTTTTTAAAGTATTTTTTTTAAAATATTAAATTAATTTTTTAGATATTTTTAAATGATTTTAATATACTAATGTTAAAATTAAAAAAAATTATTTTAACACATTTTTAATTTAAAAACACTTTTAAAAATCAAATTTCTCCCTGTTATCAAACATATACCTATAAATTAGCCGACAACCACAATTGGGATACAGCAAGCTGCTTGAGCCTGTGTGAACTTGAACGGGTAGTTGTTGAAGTCTTCAAATTTGTCTTTAACGTAAACTACACTTTTAAAATGTGATTGGAAAGCTCGAAACCCTAATGGAAATGTCTTTGGCTGCCTAACGATCGAGCATCTTTGCCTTTGAAGAGTCTAGGCAAGCATCATCAAATGGACGACTTGATTGTACATCGTTCTTGTCGTCAACAAGACTGTATATTTTTGTTTCCTTCTTTCGGCTACGTGAGAAAATTAAGTTGCCGTGCTTCTTCGTATACGCCAGGGGGCCATGTGGCGAGCACATGTAAATTAGCTATCGTTTTATGCGGTTCAAACTTCAAAGCTGATTGAATTTGAATTCGCACAAATAATAATAATAATAATAATAATAATAATAATAATAATAATAATTAATTCATCTAGATGCATCCGACAAAATGATAATGATTTTCTAATTATATAAAACATTTGATTAAGCTACCTTCAAACTATGTTTTAAATGACAAAAATATGATTTATATATCTATTTTGAGAATCTTAATTTTATTAAGCATCAAAAACCTTTCCTAAGCATTTAAGTTAGTTATTAGATAACCTTAAAAAAAGTGTTAGTTGTTCAAACATTTGATTTGTGTGTTTGTGTCTATATATATATATATGTATGTATGTATGTATGTATGTATTTCAAATGTATCTATAATTTTTTTAAAATTTATTTATGATATCATCACATTAAAATAATTTAAAAATAAAAAATTAATTTAAAATAAAAAATTTAAAAATATAATTTGACCACAAAAATAAATATTATTTACTATAGAAGTTTCTAAAGAATTCAATTCATTAGAAAAATGTTTCCAATAAATGTTTTTTATTCTTACATATTTCTATTGTTTTTTCAAATTAATTCTCCGTATATATATATATATAATTCAAAAAAATATGTGAGTGATTTAGATGCTAATTTGAAGGGTGCACACATCAACCTCCGTGCAACCTCACACACGTACACAACTCAATATCACTTCAACGCAGCATATCCTTTAATATATTCGTATGAGCTAACAAGATCATTCGCAAGAGAATCTACCCCACCCAATCTTTCCGTGCCACCTCCTCTTCCCACGTGACTCGTCCACGTCATCACCCGCCAAAATCCCCCCGACCTCT
>Ga0325414_1005719_pt1 | contig 13156 bp, 2 predicted proteins | sample PopdelMetagenome_8_FD_206183 | JGI IMG/M metagenome (GOLD analysis project Ga0325414, IMG submission 206183) | Populus deltoides microbial communities from Bellville, Georgia, United States - Leaf-PdKOR-R3 | ecosystem: Host-associated > Plants > Phyllosphere > Phylloplane/Leaf | place: USA...
TGCTTACGAATTGCAGCCCGAAGTAGTTGAAAAGCTTGTTGGACTGCGAGAAGGCATACCACGAAAGGATGCGAAAGAGGTGCGCGCAACCCTTGATATGGATCCAATGCATAACAGACACACTTAACGACAACAAACCTCAAATATTTCTTATATTTCTCCATTTTAACATGGGAATATCTCCACTTGCATCATATACCATGTTAGGACTAAACAAAATAATAATAATAATAATAATAATAATAATAATAATAATAATAATGAAGCTTATTTTCACGTTATTCCTTTCACAGGTTGTACAAGAGTGCAAAGAGATTTATGAGAATTCACTTGTTGATGGAAACCCCGCGAAGGCTGGTTTTCTCTTTCCAAAGTTGAAGTGCTTTGCAGCTTCCAAAGGATCTCTCTGGCGAAAGCTCACATAATTTCAGTGCCGATGTGGGGGCAAAAAAGAACTGCTGTGAAGTTAGTCGTCCATAATCATCCATTGCAATGACCTGAAGTATTCATTTTATTGATGGTAAATTTTGAGCTTGTATTTTCTTCTCATATATTTATATATATAAAGCCAACCCATTCTTTTCTTTGTAATTATGTACTTATAGATAGCAATGACTCTAAAGTGTTGGTGATCTCAAGTCACTGTTCTTGACGAAAAGAAAGAGTAAAAAGTTCTAATATTTAGCTGCTATCAGATGTTGCTAGCCAAACTATAGTAATTCCCACGAAAAAAAAATCAGTCAAAACAAGAACTTTGTTGTATTCGTTTTCTTGTACTGCCAGCCTATTAACGTAATCATATGGTATTTTTACCCCTTTCTTTTCCCTCCTCCCACCATAGCCAGCCTAAATTCTAATAATGTCAACAAGGATGGAAAATTTCCCTCCATCGCTTTACAGAAGCCCCAAAAGAAGCTCCAGGCAATCAAGTAAATACCTTGGGAGCATGGAGATGACCATAGGGGAGATATGCTGTTGCGAAGATTCCAGGTGCGGCTGCTAAAATATTGGTTGTTTAAATTTTGATTTTTTAAAATATTTTTAGATTGTTTTAATATGCTAATATTAAAAATAAATTTTAAAAAAATATATATTTTAATATATTTTCTAGTAAAAACACACTGAGAAACACAGCTTCTACCGTATTTCTAATCAAGCCCTAAGAAAAGAAATTGGCTAGGCACATTTGACACTGCTGAGGAAGCTGCTATAGCATATGATCTATCATCCATCTCTTTCAGTGGGCATTGAAAGAACTTGGTATGGAAGACAGAGCTAGGTACCACACAAGATGATGAGTCTACTGTTATTGCTTTTATCTTGCAAAGTTTTTGCCAGTCCACTAGTTATTCTTTCCATCCACAAATTTAAGTTTATTTTTCCTAATAATCAACTGCCTCCTTTCCAGCAAGATAATATATAGCCCTCTTGAAATCCTCTTGAAAGTTGAGAATGAAAGGTATAGGATTTCAACATGTGAGCATGTGTTCTTTTCATTTTCTTTTTCTAATTTCTACAGTGGAGCGCTATGGCATTGTTGAAACTAAGGCAGCTCTAACTTAGTTTTCTGAAGAGAGCCACCCCTCTAAGGATATTATTGTAATTTGGTTTTCACTGCCACGCACGTCTTGTTAGAATTCACTCTCGTTTGTTTGTGAGGTAGATTTGTTAGAATTTATTTTTTTTTCTATTTAAAATTATTTATTTATATTTTTAGATTGTTTTGATGTGTTAATATAAAAAATAAATTTTAAAAAATATTATTTTAATTTATATTTAAATAAAAAAACATTTTAAAAAACAATAGTAATTAAACTCTCAAACGTCCCCTTCATTCCATCCATTTATATGTAGCTCGATTAAATGTAGGTGGATGTTATTTTTTTAAAGAAGTGCATGGACTTAAAACTTAAAATTTAAGGTTTAATGATTTATTTTCTTGTCATGTGAAGCATTTTATTAGAAGAGTAGACTAATTTTGAATTATAAAAGATTAGTTGTGATAATTAAAGGAGACCCGCAGATATTCTGCTACTTGGTAATTTAAAAAAAAAAATGCGGCAGCTTTCTGGTCTGGGAGACTAGTTTATTTTCACCTTCGACTGAAGGAAACTTGAAATTGAACCCTCTATACATGAACCACTGAATTTACTAGCATGTGTGAAAGGCTCTCGGTGGATATAATATTTATTTATTTATTTTTATTAATGTGGGTGTTTGAGTCAGTTTACGTGTATTTTGACTAATCTCACGGGTCCTGAAATTAATAATCATGTAAGCCTTCAGTATCTCTGAAGAAAATCCAACTTATGACCATTGAAAAATAAACCTAAAATTTGACCAGTTAAGCTTCCTCTAAAGGTTGGTGAACATAATATTTAACCTCATAAGTGTTAATTAAAAGTGATTATTATTATATAAAACACTAAAACGTGTGGGACCATTATATTACACTCTCACATTTCGTTGTGGACTTATTGTTCAATTTTTTTTTCTAATTTTTCACAAACTTGTGTTTTGAGTGATTACATCCTTCTAGAGTCAAATTAAATGACGATTAATTCAAATTTGTTGATCAAAGACATGATTGAAAAAAAGATGACCAATGTTGTAAAGGCACAAAAAATAGGTGATGGGTTCAAAATTCTTGTGAAAAGTTCACTTTATTTCTCCTACTTTTCAAATTATACAAATTCAGTCCCTAACCAACTTAGTCCCTTAACTTTTTTTGCAATTCAATCTTGGTATAAATATTTATTTTTAATATTTTCTAGTCCTTGTTTTAAGAGAGACAAGAGATTGTTGGATTATGGCATTAAGAGAAAAGGTTATTATTCACGTCATTTCCAGCCACTAAAATGGTTGTTTTTGGTGTTCACGAGTTCCATGCAATGAGAAAAGTTTGATAGTGATTGTTTGGAGTTTCAATGTTTCTTGAAAAACATATTTAGGTTGAAGAAGACAAATCTAACCCGATTTAATTTTGATTTTCTTTTATTGTTTTTCTAGATTGATGAATTGGTTTCCGGATGCTTTAAGAGTGTTGGTAAGGCCCCACAAACCTAATTTTCTAGTCATCGCGGTGATAGCTGGAATTTAGGTTGATAAACAACATGTTATTTTCCTATTTGTTTTTCAAAAAACAATAAACCAAGCCTATGCATGCAAGCCAGCACAATGCTCAACTTTTTTTGGCCTTTTTTCAATTTTTATTTTATATTTGCATTAAATATAAATTAAAAAATAACAATTATTGAGCCTAATTGAGTCCATGATTTGGATTGCAAGTTTGATAGGTTAAGCCACAACGTCTGATTTTTTTTATTTTTTGTTGCTTAATGCATTTTTTGTTCCTTGATGTAAAAAATAATAATTTCATTATTTGTTATCAATTATCTATTTTTTTATTGAACTTAAAAATAAAATAAAAATACAATTTCACATTTTGTTATCAATGATCTAGTTTTTTTTTATCTCAATCCCACGCTCCCGTCTAGTTTTTTTCTTTTAAAAAAATATTCCATACAAAAAAATTTTCATTCGCTTTATTGTCGTATAATTAAATAAAAGTTAATCTCTTAGATAAAAAAAAATAATGAATTTGATGATATGCATGACTTATATTGCGAGTTTAGTTGGTTGAATTGAGTTCACTTGGGTTATTTTTTTAATTGAGTGTTGTTTTTTTATCATTTTTTTCCTTCAACTTTGAGTTAATTGGGGATTGAACTTTCTAATTTATTTTTTCAAGATTATCTCCACTGATTTCATAGGTTAACCCAGATAAATCTAATATATTTTTGTCTCAATATTAAATAAAAATATCATCGAGTATGCAACTGATTTTGAATTTATGATTAAAATCTATTTGTTTTCTTAAGAAACACGTTAGCAATGCCTAGACTCTTTTTTTGCATTCAATATATTTTTTGCTCCAACATGTGGCGTAGCCGGGCCAATTCTTTTATTGTTTGATTAGATAAAGAGTTTATGATATGTATGCCCTGTGTTGCGAATTCAAATATCTTAATCTATATTTATCTCTTTATTTTTTAGTTTAGTCTTTGATTATCGATAATAACTTATTTATATTTTATAGGCATGGATAATAGTTTTATTAAATAAAAAAATTTATTCAAAAAAACAAAGTTATGAAACACAACTAGGTACATAACATGTGTTATAAGATCAAATATCTTAATCTACATTTATATTTTGATTGTAATATATATATATATATATATATTAGCATAAATGAGTCTTGATTTATTTAATTACACAAGTGTATAATTTTTTTTTATGAGAAATTTTTTTTCGTGGCCACAAACCCGTTGAGAATGCATGCACATTCATTTAAAAAAAAAATAAACTAAAATTACTAAACTCATAACAAAAGCACGGGACAAGTAGCTTTAGTTTTACACTTGAACAATTTCTAATTTTTTGTTGCATCTGGCCTCTTTTAAAAGCATCAAGATGGGTTGACATCAGTCCAGAGACTAGTGTGACCTAGTGTAACCAATCTCAGTCCATGGAAAAAATAATTATGGAAATCTCACGGGACCAAAGATACCAAAAAAAAAAAAAAACCTAATATATAGACAATTGAATTCGATTGTGTGATATATATCAATGAGCAGCTTGAAACTCAGGTGATAACAATATCTTGATAGATAAAAAAAGATTTGTTAAAATTTAATATGATTTATATGTTTTGGATCGTTTTGATGTGCTGATGTCAAAAATAATTTTAAAAAAATAAAAAAACAGCAGGCATGCATTTCGGCACAAAAAGTTATTTGAAAAGCAACCGCTACCACACTGCCAAGCATTCTCTTACATCTCATGTAAGGAAAGATCAAAGTTAATTATTATTATTATTTTATTAACGTGGGTGTCCGGGCTAGCTTATACGCACCTCAACTAATTTCATGGGTCTTAAAGTTAACGACTATATAATCCTTCAGTAGTCATCATATTAGCAACCACATGGCTCGAATTTGAAACCACAGGAAAAGTGAACCTCTTGATCTCAAACTCTTACAACTGAACCACCTACTAGATGGTTAGATTAGGTTAGATCAAAGTTAATTATTCATCCTTACTGTAGTGGTCAGATTAAAATACCTATCAGCAAGTTTATCTCTCTTTTTTAAGAGTCACAATTTACACTAACCATGTTTATAACCTAATATATAATAATATGATTGTGTTATTGTTAAAATAATAATAACCTAACTCAAATTAATATTATATCTTTGTATCGCCATATGATCAGGCTGTTCATAGAACTAATAGTGGATTAGTTGGGTCAAACATTTGAAGTTAAGAATTAAATGACTCCTTTAATGAAAGATCTGCACTTATCTTTAGTACAGAGTACTTTTTTCTTTTAAGCCCTTAAAAATGAAGGGATCCGTTGCATGGACTCCATTAATGCATGGAAGAGACAGCCTTCTCAAGTGTCGAGTGCGTCATGTGTGCAGTGCAGTTATGATGTTGCAGTTATAAGGTTTGCTGTCTGAAAATTTAAAGCCTCAAAACAATAACCTAAACATATGTAATATTCATATATGTATTACTGGTACGAGATTTTCAAGTTCATGTCACCCAAGAGAGAGAGAACGAGAGAGAGAGAGAGAGTATCCCTAAGCGCGCACACAATAATTACAACTAGTACTCGTGAAATCTATAGAGAAGATGATTTTTTGGACTTTAGCAAAGCTAGCATGGTGTGACCGACAGATCTTTGAGCTTCTGCGATTCTTAAGCTGAGGTGGAATTAATCTGACCACCGCTCCCGCTGCTTACTGGTGGAGTCCGCCTCGCAAGAGCACTTACAGTGACTACAGGAGGATCTTCCTATATGCACATCACACAAAATATTAACTGGTATAATTCTGTTGAACTAATAATCATGAGTCATATTTAAGAAGAAAAAAAGATTACTAGTGCTACACGAATTTAATTTGGAATGCAAGTTTATCTGTTGGATACGAGGAATTAAGTTATTAATGCCGATTTGATAATTCAGGAACTACTCCATTTGTTTAGCCCAAAACAGATGAGAAAAAAGCTTAATATCACATCGATATGTGATCAAGTCACATTTCACAGGTTGGATTCACAAGCTGAGAGAGAGAGAGAGAGAGAGAGAGAGAGATTACAGAGTTATCTGTGGGAGGATCAGCTTTTGGGTCGGTTGTTGTTGGAGGAGGATCTTGGGAGCTTTCTTCAGAGGCTTTTTCATCCTCTTGTTTCTCTGAACTGGAAGTTGACGAGCCTTCTTGGGTCTTACTTTGTTGATCAACAATAACCAGTCCCAAGAACTGTAGAAGAGCATTATGAGCTTCAATAAAGAAGGAAGAGAGATAGGAACCCATTTTGATACTTCTTCTTCTTCTTCTTCTTTGATCTAACCTCAACAGTCAACAGCCCTGGTTAAATAGTTTTCTCAATGGTTGTCTGGCGTATGTATTGTATCATGACTATCGTTGACAAAAGTACGAAACTGTCCCCCTTTCTGTCTCCTCTTATTTACCTGAATGCACCCTTTTATGACCATATCTAATATGAACTAGCCCATTAAATGTAAATTGTAAAAAAGAAAACTAGGAGAGTGGAGTTTTTTTTTTTTTTTTCAATGCTATTAATGTTAAGTAAATAAATTTTGAAATCTTTTCACCTATTTCTTGTTTAGTGTAAATTTTTAATTACATCATATAAAAACTACCTTGGTATAAATTAGTTGATTTAATGGGTTTAAAGAAAAGCTGGATGACCGCAAAAAATATTGATCAACTTATAAAAAACAAGAATAACTTTTTAAAAAAATATTGAGACGATAGCACATTTGATGACCTTGCTCACACGAAACTTGGTTCATGAACTTATTAGCTAGGTTTGATTAAAAAAAATTTAATAATTTTTACTTAATTATATGATAAAAATTAGATGCTCGCAATTTCAATCATCAAATCTAAAATAGATGTTTATTCAAGACCATGATAACCCTAAATAAAACAGAGAAAAAAATCATTCACGAAGTTTATTTCTCAACCAATTAAACATCGATGGATGAAATAGAAAAAAAATAATTTTTTTAATTATTATCAACATTAATTAAAAGATCAAATTGCCTTTAAGACGATAATTAAGCCCCTTAAGTCGAGCTTTAAAAATAAAACTAAAAAAAATTAAAAAACCTCAGACCCAAGTGAAGTGTTGTTTTGCATTTATGGGCATTATAGTACTAACTTAATTTTGCAAAAAAGAATAAAAAAGACACCAATAACCTCAATCAATTAAAAAATAGTTAATCCACAATAAATGAAGAAGGGCGAGTATGAAAGCCATTATAAATAAAAATCAGTAAATTTATTGTTTCAACTCATACTAATTGATTCAAACGAATCTTCTAAACCGGGGTTAATATTTCAAATTTGCAACACATGAAATTAAAAACCCGGGTTCAATTAAGAATTTTAATTGTCAATCAATTTAATACTAAATGATGAAATTGAAAAAAAAATCTCATATTAAAATACTAACCAAAGCAAGGGGGCAAAAAAAAAAAGAACGTAAATCAAATATGAAAGGAGAAAAACAAATGAAGGGGTGAAATTAAAAAAGAAAACAAATTTAAAAATTATTTTAAATTAAAAAAATAAGAACTAAATCCGATAAACAAAAAAATTAAAAGATGATACTATTGAAAAAAAAACAAAATTTGAGAAATGAATTAAAATAAAACAAATAGAAATAAAAAAATGAGGGACAAAATCTAAAGAAAAATAATTTGAAGAGCTGATATGAAAACGTGGAGGTCCTGGCATGGATTTCTAGGAAAAAGAAAAAAGAGAAAGAAAAAAATGTTAACATCGCATGATAGGCTCGCGCGAATACACTCATTATATAGAAAGGAAGAGGAGGCCAAGACGAATTGAATGACAAGATAGAATAATATTTTTAATTATCAGAGTCAACCATATTCGTCACTCGAAGATAGTGAAGCAGCTAACAAATGCAACGCATATGTCAGCAGCTTTTTGTATTTTTGTATTTTTTTTTGTGAAAATACTACTCTATTCTAAGGACCCAAATATTATTAAAAAAAATCATTGTAAAATTACAAATTAGCCCCTCAAATAAAGCTTTTGAAAATTTGAATCCAAGGATAAGGATAATTGATTAATATTATAGCAAAAAATATAAAATGCTCAAAAAAAAAGAAACCTCGAGAATAGTTAAATGATTATTTACTTTTAAGTGCATCAAAATCTTTTTTTTGTCCAAAAAAATAATGAGAAGACCTAGATACCTCTTAACAACTCTAAAATGATAAATGAACTAAAAAAAAAAACCACTATAACTATATATAAAAGACAGGTTATTGAGAGTTTTTTCAATGATAAAATCATTAATTTATTATTACAATTCCCAATAAACAAAGGGATATAAGAAGTGTTTTTCTTAAGTGTTTTAGCTTTCTCTTTAATTACCTGAATGGAAAAGTATTTAATTTGCATGCATGAGGAACTTACAACGCAAATTATACCAATATTGCATATCATTCTTAAGACATGACCTAATTAATTACCTGAAACAATGCTCACTAACGGAGTTTTTATTTTATTTTATTTTTTTACTAATGAGAAGTTCGAATTCAAGTGTTTTAAGAAATGGAGAATATTGAATTATTGCTTATTAATAATGAAGAATTGATTTAAATGGAATTACCTTTTAATCATTCAACATTATCATACACCCCTTCAATTTCATCTGATTATTTAACCCATATATGTTATCTATATGTGTGAACTATAGTCAATCAGAGCATGCTACAGAAACAGCTTGAATTGTCTGTCACTCGTGAGTCGTGAGGATTTCAAAGTAAATAGCTTGAATTGTCATAAGGTAATAAATATTATTAAACAGGCATGACACAGAGATGAATCTACCCCTTACCTACTCCTGGGAGGAGATGTCAGATAATAATACATCATGCCATGGCCCTTCTCTGTTTGTCTTTTTACACCTACTCCGATCGTATATTAGACTATTGGTATTAAAAATTCTTCTTACTGGGATCGCAGCTCTCTGTCTATGAAGAATCTCACTTAAAAAATCTAATGTTCTCGTCAGAAGTCTGAATACGCTACATTTCTTCTTCCTCTTCTCTGCGGAGGAATCAAAGTTTCGAAGTCGCCCCAAGTTTTTGATGACTATAATATTTTGACATTATATCAAACCAGTTGCTAGCTGTTTACTGATTCAAGACCACCATGTCTGTGGTCATTTCTTACGTCAATGGTAGAACAGTTCCTTCAATTCGAGTGTGATTTGTGGAATTCCTCTTCTTTTAATATCAAGAATTACATTTCAACATTGCATGCAACCATATACTTGGAATAAATGATGCTAAGAATCAAGAGCAACGGCAGAAGGGTGATTAGGAAAATAGATAAAAACTTTACTGTGCAGTGATGTTTTCTTGCGGTGCATGCTAAGGGCATTGTATAACAAAAATAAATCAGAAGAACAATTTCATTCGTATGTAAAAGACATGTACCCTGTATTTAAGTAAGGAGAGAGAGAATGCCGACCTCCTGCAAGGAAGACCAGAGGTACCATGTTACCATGAATGTCATCTTGGGAATGATGGAGTCGGCAGGTTCAGAAACATTAAAGTTTCTTAGATCATCGAAGCATTCATACAACACTCAATTGCTGATGAGTTCATTTTTTTAATAGAATCCCCGCATATTTATATTAACTGCGTAACCGAAGTAACTTGCTTCTATTTATATTAATTCTATGAGTTTTGAAATTAATAATTATATAAATTTTTAAGAATTATTATATTAATAATTATAAAAATCAAATATGAAACTACAGAAAAAAATAAATTTTTAATCCTAAATTTTTAATACTGAGTTACCTGCTATATATATATATATATATATATATAAGAAAAAATCACTTTATAAAGACAATCAGGTGGCAGCATGAGTCATATGTATATACCTACTTCTATGCTATGGGCCAGGACATCATGAGCTACCGTGTTCCCGTTTTTCCTCACATGAACACAGAAAATACCTCCCAAGGCATTAAAAAAATGTTTCAGAATCTCAGCAAAAATAGTTCCTCATCTAAAGAACTCGATTGCAAGTAAGAAATCACTTGAGAACCAACCATCACATCGAAAAGATGCATTTTAGAGGTGTTAATTGAGTCCATTGCAAGGTTAATGACAAAAAAAATTTAAAAAGATCCTACAATAAAAATCAGAAGCTACTATATGAGAATTATATTATTTTTCTTGTTAGTTTAAAATTATTTTTCCTTTAATTTATGAATTTTCAGGATATTTTTATATCTGGACACTGTGTGTTTCAGATCTTCCATATTCAACAAGGATAGTATTGGCTTACTAAGCAAGTGGGGTTTTTTTTATTATTTTACAAGAAATCCTAATATATAGTCCAAGATTCTTAGTTTGCAGCTTACGAGTTATATTTTGGCAAAAGGATACTTGTTCTCCAAGGTCACAAGGTCAGCTACACAGCATTATTCTCCAAGAATATTACAAGGTCAGCTTACGAGTTATAATTGTATTATATATAGAAAACAAATTTAATGTCACTGTTCACGAAAGACCAGGTAAATTTAATAACTCAAAATATTTAGTTATTTTTTTAATTACTTTATGATAAAATATTGAAAGATGGTTTCCAACTAGTTTTTTCAACTAAACATACGAGATTATTTGCCCAGTAATTGAAAGAAAACTTATTATCAGCAAACTATAATCAATAAACAGCATGCATGGCACAGACAGGTTGACTTGTGAATTGTGAAGGTAAGCTGGGTGTGCGTAAGGTGAGAATATTATTAAAGAGACATGACACAGATGAAGCTACCCTTACCTACGATCCTGAGAAGGGATCATAGCAGATAATATAACTTGTTATTCAGGTATTAATTCAACTTACAGCTCTGTCAATGGAAAATCTCACTTACAAAATTATTGCTCTCATTAGAAATCTCAATACGTTAATTTAAACTATTGTTATTCGGGTACTAGAAATCTCTTCTTCTTTTATTTTGATTTTTTTTCTTTTGAAAAATCTACGTACATGTCTTCTTCCTCTTCTCTGATCATTGTCAACAGTGGGGATCAAAGTTTTATGTTTGACTGGTTTTATGGAAGGTAGAAGAAGATACGAGTATGAGCTGACCCACAAGATAGACTTGGATTACTATTATCCGAGCTGAGGGTTCCAGGATTGTGCTTCTTTTACAGCAATAATATTCACAACACTTCGAAATTGGTTTGTTGTTGGTAGGTGGGATTCAGTTTTTTAAACTTGAAACTTGTATGTATTTATATTATCTTGTACTTAATTTTTATCAATTAAATAAGGATGATGAGATTCAAACTCGTGACCATTTGATCATCAAGACTCTGATACCATATCAAAAAACCATTTCAATCCAATAGCTTAAACTGTTAGATAAGATCTCATGATATGATTTATATTATTTTCTAACATTGAATAATGCTTTGCAAGATCTTTTGATTGTTGTTGTTGTTGAGATTTTTCCATAGATTATTATGCAAAAGGTCTTTTGAAAAATTAAGTTCAAGTCTGTTGGAAATTTTCCATTTAAAGGTATTGGGTTGAAGTTATTGTAAGTTAAGAAAATCTTATTTTATATCTAAATAGAAGGTGTCATAATTTATTTTTAGGTTACTTTTCAAAATTTATTCTTTTTAAGAAACATAAAAAATAATAATAATAGAAAGAATACTGATATATATTTTGATAGAAGCAGGATGAGGAGGTACCAAATATATAAAAAAATCAAATTGAATTTTTTTGACAAATTAGAAGCCTAATTAGACCCTTTTGTACCAAAAATGAAGAAATAATGTGGAATTTAGGTCAAATTAAATGATTTTTTGATAAATCTACATAAAAATTAAGCCCAATGATATAATTAGATTTTTAATAGGCCAATTTAATCTAATCATTGGTCAAATTGAAAATTTTATTATGTTAAAGGATTTAATTAGGAGTAATTAATGACTTAATTATACTTTAAATAGATATACCTTTATAATTATACTCAAATTCTTTTTTTAACACATCATCTCAAAAGGCCGACCCGTCATTACTCGATGCCACGGGCGCCCCCTGACAATAGGTCTGATAATGAGTAATTCTAATGTGTGAATTATTCAATTTGTTTCCAAGTAGAAAACCTTGATGAATTAATTTAAAGATATTATAATGTGAAAATTTAAAGGTATTGGCATTGTGTCGGGTTTCATGTAATTCAATTTGGTTTGGTATTGCATCTAATTTTTAAGTTTGTTAAAAAAAAACTTATAGAAGACCAAGCTCAATAAAAATTTGTTAAAGCTCAATATCCAAAAAATTATTAGAAATAACATAATTCATTTATTTGTAATATAGAGATAAAAATTACAAGGAGTTTTTGTATCTAAAATATTATTTGAAATGATACAATAACAAAAAATTCAAAATTCGTTCTAAAAGAAGCCTCAACTATAATTAATTAGAGATATTCCAACTTATGTCTCATGGTACAAAAGTTATGGACATTCAAAATACAAAAAAAAAGGATAGAAAATGAAAATCATCGACTCTTTGAATTTCTAGTTGTGGTTCATTTGTAGTGTATAAACTATGAATAGACTTCTTTTTCTTAGACATCTTTTAAACCAAGTTGTATGTTTCTGTCATAATAGACTAATAGGATTTAAAACATCATCAGATTATAACAATTATAAATAAAAATGATGTATCTTATTTTATGTAAGGTATATTAGGAATGCTAATATATGTTTTTTAGATAATTAATTTTTTTTCTAAAATCTCTAAAAATCAATTAAAGTTTTTAATAATCATAATAATATGTAGAAATTTTTTATCCAACCAAAGACTTCTTAACTTGATTAGAAAAAGGTTGTCGTGATGTTATGTTCTGACGAAGGGTATGGCAATTATAATTATATTACAAAACATGATAAAAGAAACCTTAATTCATACTTCATTTTTATCACTTTCTAATACCTTAACTTTAAAAAAAAAAACAAATAGGTGAACACGTGCAGTGGTATGGA
>Ga0325414_1005721_pt1 | contig 13156 bp, 10 predicted proteins | sample PopdelMetagenome_8_FD_206183 | JGI IMG/M metagenome (GOLD analysis project Ga0325414, IMG submission 206183) | Populus deltoides microbial communities from Bellville, Georgia, United States - Leaf-PdKOR-R3 | ecosystem: Host-associated > Plants > Phyllosphere > Phylloplane/Leaf | place: USA...
AAAAAAAAAAAAACCAATCTCATATCTAATACAACATAAGCATAAGCTAACAAATCTGATAGATCTATAAAAAAAAAACAATGAAGAGATTGAAGCTAACTTCAACAAGAACTAGAACAATAAATGTAAATTTATTCAATGATAAGTTGCTTTTCAAATAGAGAGGGAAATCCACTAACTATTGCAAGTTTTTAAGCTACTGGGTCACTGAAACAACTCCGATATAAAAAGGCAAACTTATACATTCTTAATTAATTTCAAAATCAACAAAACCAACACTAACAGAATCAAAGCACAAAGAAAAGAAACCAAACAAAACAAAAATCACATTATATGCTTGTAAATATGACAAAGGTATACAAAAAGTGAAGTGAAGTTTGTACCTTCTGGAAAAGAAGATTGAAAGAAACCTTGGTATTTCTCTTTTAATGAAGGGTGAGTAAAGGAAAATCCATTCTTATATGCAAGTTATTTAATTCCATTATTTTTAATAAATATAAAATTATTTTTACAAATCTTATTGCATTTATCTTAGTATAAATAATTCATATTATTAAGTGAAAATTCTTGAAGCAAACTAAGATTCCTCAAATAAGATTTTTTTTTATGATCCAATTATATTGTATGTCTCCAGAGAGATAAATCATCCTTAGAAACAATTGACATGATTTCCTTGTAAAATGAAGCGAGAAACCTCATATGATGACTACCTTTTAATTAAATAGCTTATTGCATATGGTATTAACTTATCTTTATATGAACAAAAAAAAAACCATTTAAACAACCTGATAACTAGTTGTGTACCCATTCTACATTGTAGAACATTTTTTCATGTTAAAAATGATGTTCAAGCAGCGCAAATGCGTTTTAAAGAAGGAAAAAAAATTGTGACTTGAATCATAAACCAAATTGAGTCAAATAAGTTGGTTTTATTTTAATCAAATGATACAAAAATAGATAATGACATTAAATGGACCAAATTAAAAAATAATAATAATAAAGATAACTTGAGAAAAAATATATTTTTGTAAATGGAGACAAATGATGTAACTCAATTCTCAATTTATTAAATATAGAAAGGAAAAATTAGGTAAAAGAAAAAAACAAAAAAAATGGCTCGAGTTAATTCGACATGACAAACTTGTAACTCGGGGAATAAAGGGTGAACCAACCCGAGTTAACCCACCAGACCCGCAGTCAAGGTCATGAGATCAAGATAATCTAATAGAAAAGAAAATGTAAAAAATCACAAAGATAAAAATAAAATAAGAATAAAATAATAAAAAAAAGATGTCATCACATGTTAATTTTTCAAGCATGTGACTTGTAGCATTAGATCTGAACACCCTTTCTAGAAAAACCATGAAGTTCAATTCCTAACCAATTAGATGTTGAAGAATTAACTTGGAAAAAATATATCAATTACATAAAATGATTAAAAGAATGAGAGATAAAAATTAAAATACAAAATAAATTTTATTTTTTATTGAAGGGTAAAATTGAAAAGAAACATTAATTGAACTAAAGGGAAAAAAAACAATCAAAAGAATGAGGATAAAAATAAAATAAAAAATAAAAATAAAATTTTGATTGAAGAGTGAAATTGAAAAAAAATCAATTCAACCAAAGACCCAAAAAAAAAAAATATATATATATATATATATAGAGCAAATTGGGATGGAAGGATGAAATTGAAAACAAATAAAACTTCTATAAGAGGTTCAAGAAAAATATTCAAAATCAAAAGAATAAGGACTGAAGTTGAAATACAAATAACAAAGAGGGTCAAACTGTAATTTTCAAGGGAAAAGAGATAAAAAGAACGGAAACAAATGTCCATTAATGACAATCCGGTCCATCATCGCCAACACGTGCCGCACTATTAGGAATAGAACACGATGATGTTTCCAACAACATGACAAAATAAGTATTTTTAAATGTCAAGAGGCACCACACTAGCTACCCGAAGGGTGTGAGTGTTTCCCACGCGCTGGAGAGTGTGCAATACATGTCATACCATTTGATTTATTTATTTATTTTATTTTTTATATGTAGTCAGATATCAAATTGCTCCTAAGCTGATTTAATAATAACAAAAAACTATTATGAAAAATTGAAAAAGCCTATTGACATCAAATTTAGAATTTTTGCTTTTAAAGATATTTTGGTTGCTTCAATATGCTTTATAATTTTTTTATATATATATATTTGGTTAAATACCAAATTGTTCCGTAACTAACATTATAATAACAAAAAAACCACTATGAAAATACAAAAATGCCATTAACACCAGTTTTAATTTTTTTGCTTCCAAAGGTTTTTCGGTCGTTTCACTGTGCAATTGAAATGAAAAAGGACTTATTTATCCTTGGTGAGTTTGGTAATGACTAATGGGTATTGTGAAAAGACTTCAATGTTCTTGGAAACTAATGTTAAATTTTTTAATAAAGAGTTTAAATTTCAGTGAACAGTGCAAATGAACCTAAATGAAAAATACTTTTCAAATGAGGTTTAGCTTTTGTTGATTATTGAGGAAGGTGGTCCATCAAACTTTATAAATTGATTTTATTTTTTAATTACTGTGGTAGCTGTTTATACTTTTCAAAATTATATTTCTCTTGAAAAATATTAAATTAATGTGTTTTTTTAGTGTTTTTCAATGGTCTTAATATCCTGATGTGAAAATAAAATAAAATAAAATTTAAATTTTTTTTATATATTTTGAAATAAAAAAATTTTGTAAAAAAAACTTTCATCACAATAACAACCACTCCAAGTATAATGTAATGGAAAAATAATAGTTATATATTCACGTGATCAATTTATATAAGAACACTAACTGCAAGCAAATCTAACCCGCCGAGATGTCAAGATTGTTTTTGATGTTTTATATTAAAGAAACGAGACCGAGAGAAGGAGAGGGATGGGATGGTCAAAGCAAGATATGATTTAGGCAACAAAACCCTCCATTGCCCATACACATTTTTTTTATCTTTGGTGGACCCCACTCACCACATCAATACTGTACCGCACGGACAATGCTTCTTGCGTCACCGAAAGTGGCCGTTCATTGTATCAGAGCATGGAAACATGCATGGATGCACTAATATCATGTGTCGTGACAAGACATTTTCACATGAGGGCTCCGTTTGTTTGCTGGAAAGTAATTTTTTTTAGAAAATAAATTCTGAGAAAAGTGAATTTCAGGAAAGTGAATTTCGAGAAAGTATTTTTCGATATTTGGTAGTGTAATGAAAAATAAGTTGGAAAACACTTTCCAGTGTTTGGTTATGTCATGGAAAATGAGCTGGAAAATAACTTATTAATGTTTTATTTTTCTCAAGTTTATTAAAATAATAAGGAACAAATTTTACAAATTAAAAAGTTGAATAAGAATGAAATTGAAAAAAAATATAATTTCATAAATTATCTCAAATAAAATAAATAATAATCAAAATAATAGAGATCAAATCTAAAAAATTAAAAAAAAAATAAAAGGTGAATAAATTAAAATAATAATAATTAACATTTTATAAATTATTTCAAATAAAATAAGTAACAATCAAAAGAATAAGGACCAAATTTGATAGATAAAAAATTTCAATAAAAAAATGATAAGGAAAAAGCAAATAACAATTATAAAAATAAGGACCAAAATTAATATAAAAATTAAATTTTAAGAGATGGAATTGAAAAATAAATATACAAAACAAATTATATATCAATCAAAAGTTTGAGGATCAAATTTAATATAATTAGCAAATAATGACATTTCTAAATTTTTCACAACTTCCGGAAAGTGTTTTCGCCCAAATTTTCCAGGAAAACACTTTCCTGAAAACCAAACCAAATTTTTCTTTGACTGGAAAGTGTTTTCCGTTGACCAACTTTTCTAATGGCAAACAAACACAGGAAAGTTTGGAAAGTGGTTTCCCGAAAACCACTTTCCGGAAAACAAACACAGCCAAAGGAAAAACACTTTCCTGGAAACTAAACCAAATTTTTCTTTGACTCGAAAGTGTTTTCCGTTGACTGGAAAGTGTTCTCCGTTGACCGGAGAGTGTTTTCCGTTGACCAACTTTCCTAATGGCAAACAAACACAGGAAAGTTTGGAAAGTGGTTTCCCGGAAAGTGAATTTCGAGAAACAAACATGGCCGAGAACATATGTATTTTTCCTAACTAGCTATTACCTCCCTCTCAAGAGGGAGTATTCAGGAATTTTTCCTATCCTGAATTGTTAAATAAAATTATAAATATTTTTTAAAATTAATTATAAATTTATATACATAAATTTTTGAAATTAATAGTAAAATTTTAATTCACATGCACTATTTAAAATGTTAAAAAATAAATTTGAAAGTACATAAAATTAAAGTGAAAGTAAAAATAAACTCAATATTAAAGTTACATCTTTCGATGTTTTGTGAAATATAATTCATCTATAATCGAATTTGAATCGATATTATAACAACCCATCAACAGGGATAAAATAACAATCTCATGTCAACTAGAAAACAAAGTAATTAATTTTTTTCCCTCTCTCAATTCCTCCTTCCTTCACTTAATTCTTTTTTAGATTAGTTTTTTATATGTTAGACTTTATAAGTTTACAAAGTTATTCTCACTTTTCTTATTTTTTTTCCTTGAATTTTTTTTTTTATGTTTTTCCCTTACTTTTCTCTATTTCTCTCTAACCTTTTCTTTTCTTTTTTTTTTATTCTGCTTCTGCCTAGTCGGCAACATATTAAAGGGAGAGCTGATTTGTCTTATTTTTTAATGGCAAATAACTATTTTACTCTTAATGAATCGTTTTGCTTTTATTTGATGGTGTTTTTTTGTTAGCACTATCAAATTCCGTTCATCCTAAAATTTTAACCAGATTTTATTCAATATATTTTAAGATCCCTCGTAAAATTTCAGATCAATTTGATGGTCGGATTGAAAATTACACCCAACAACGTAAAACTGGTCAAATTGTGATTTTTTTATCAAATTTCTGAATTTCTCAAAAAATTCTGAAATTTTAACCCAAGCTAAAGTATCATATTAGAAGGCTTCACGTAAATTTTCAGAATTTTTGATAACTCAATCGAGAATTACAATTTTTTTTTACATAAAACTAGTCACAAAAATATTGATAAAATCTTGACCTAGGCTAAAGCCAACCCTAGCCCTTAGCATACCTCTGCCCTTGCTACCTACCTTGTGATTTAAGATATTATTTAAAAGTGTGATAATAAACCTTGAGAGGGTGTAGGTTACTGGTCAGATTCTAAGTTTACTCTTTAGAAATTACCGGTTTGAGTCTCACAAACTTCAGGACCACTGGAGTCTTACATGGTAGTTAACTTCAGGGCTCATAGGATTAGTCGAGGTGCGCGTAAGCCAATCAGATACCAAAGCTAAAGCATCATATTAGAAGGCTTCACGCAAATTTTCAGAATTTTTTGATAACTCAATCGAGAATTACAATTTTTTTTACATTAAACTAGTCAAAAAAATATTGATAAAATCTTGACCTGGGCTAAAGCCAACCCTAGCCCTTAGCATACCTCCGCCCTTGCTACCTGCCTTGCGATTTAATATATTGTTTAAAAGTGTGATAATAAGCCTTGAGGGGGTGCAGATTCTAAGTTTACTCTCTAGAAATTACCGGTTTGAGTCTCACAAACCTCAGGACCACTGAAGTCTTACATGGTAGTTAATTAGAGGCTCGTAGAATTAGTCGAGGTGCGTGTAAGCCACCCGAATACCCACGTTAATAAAAAAAGTGTGATAATAAAGTTGTTTTTTTAAAAAATATATTAAAATAATTAAAAATATTAATTTTAAATAAAAAAATAAAAAAATTTTAAAAAACTTTTAAAATAAAAAAACAAATTCTATCTCCGCATGAGTTTGGTAAACTATTTTTTCCTTGTCACAGACTCAGTTTATGGGATTGCACGTCATCTTGTTTCTTCCTTCTGTTTTTTTTTTCATCCAACTGTGGTTTTTTATGGACCTTAATATATATATTTTAAATCATTTTATAATAACTCATTGTCATAGTATAGGCTAGCACGTTGGTCGCAGCTATAAGGTTGCAGGTAGTGACAATGCCATCATTATTTTTAGATAACTGAACGTTGTCGGTTTTCCCTTTTTTTTTTCTTTTAAAAAAAATACTAATAAAAAATTAAAACAAAGCCAGCCACACGGGCCTGTTACAGCTGGCCCAAGCGATACACTTGACCCTTCTCTATCAATTTTCTTTTACATTCCCAGGATTTTTTTATTAAATTTATTTATTTTCTGATTTTAATATGGTTATTAAATATTATTATAAATTCTTTATATAATTCTTAAATAATATAATAAGTTTTTATTTGAGTTTTAATAATTTCTTTTTAATTATTATATATATAATATAAAAAAAATAATAATAATAATAATAATAATAATAAATTATTCATGAGAATTCAATTTAAATTTTTTAAATATAATTCTATTATATTCATTATTTTTTAACTTTTAATTATATAAAAAAATATAAATGTATTATTTTGATATTTACTAAGATAAATAAAAAAAACTTTAATTTCACGTTTAATAATAATGGGAAAGAATTTTCTAAAATCTAGTTTTGTTTCTCGTTTTTACATTTAAAAAAGAAAGATCTCCCCGCAGCACAGCACGGGCATACAGGCTGGTTTTCTCAAATTAAGTGATTTTCAACTCTTCCTCTCCATGCAAATGTCACTTCAAGACCTCCTGCTGCAATCGACAATAGTAATGACGTACTGAATCTCTTGGTTCAGTACTCCTTCGTACCCCCAAAAGAGAAGGAAGCTTCATAAGAATTTCTTAGTTAGGACAATCATCATATCGCTTCATAAGAATTTCTTAATTAGGACAATCATCATATCATCATGCTACTTTTCACAAGCCTCGAAGGATTTTGCAGGTCTCTCTCTCTCTCTCTCTCTCTCTCTCTTGAATGTGGGTTTGATCTTCCTACTTTTCTAGGTTGTTTTTGTTTGGATACAAAATGGTTAGTAATTTGAAGGCTTTTTGTTTGTGGGTTTATAGAAAAAGTTCGGGTCTTCCAATTATTATTGTTACTTGTCTGATTCATCAATAGTTGATTGGATGTATTGAGCAACAATTCATTTATGAACGAGAGCTTCTGATGAATGGTAGACTATGAGTAGGGATTATTGATTTGTTCTTGCACTTTAGGGAGAATGTGGAGTAGTGCCTTATTCCAGTTTCGTTAGTCGTGAAAAATACTAATTGGAACTCTGCATTGATGTTTCCTAGCAATTCAGGAAGGTTCTTCCTAAATTGTTATTATTGGGGTTAGAGATCCATGCAGATGGTTTTAGCCATACTAGAGTTTAGAGTTCAGACTGTTGAAAATTCTGTTCTTTTGGCGACCTTTCTTCAAATGTGAAAACAAGGGATCTGAATATGAGAAGAGATTGGTTTTCTCCACATACTATTGCTGCCGGTGACACTCTATCTTTTAAATATATTTTGACTTTCAATTGAAAAAGGAGTTTTTTCTTCTTCAAAATGTGCTTCTATTATAATGAATTATGATATGATGGCAAGATAAGTGAAAGCTGTCATAGTGTGTGTTTGATAATGTATTGTAGGTGCTTCTTCCAAATGCGTTTTGGCTGAAAAACAATCTATTTTGATATTTTTCAGGTGTTTTTTGATGATTTTGGTATCAGCATATTAAAAAACATCCAAAAGCACCCAAAAAAACATCAATTTTGATGCTTTTCCAGCCTAAACACACCTTGAATAGCACTTCCATATGCATTACCAAACACAAATACTAGGAGAGGGGGCCATAGAAAATTATGGTTATTGGTCTCAAGGCTAACTGGGATGACTTACCAATAATATAGCTGAAATTAGATGCTAAAATATCTTGTAGCAGGCCCAACTATCTAGGATGAGCTTTACTCTTTGATTACTGCAATGATTTCTTTTGTCTGTTTCAAATTAAAAAAAAAGGTAATGGTTAAAGACTCTACAGGTTTTCCTGCTTTGTTGACCGCTAAACATAAGGCTTCATAGTTTATATTGGTGTTCTAAAACTTTTTCAATAGTGATTAACACATAAAGAGGATTGCTGAACTAGGAGTTGACTCAGCCTAATGTGAAATGCTGGTTGGTATGGTTAGATGCAGTGTAGTTTATGATTACTAGTTATTGTTGGACTAGAATATTAGCCATGTTAAGACGCTGGTCCTTTTCCTTTCAGCTTTTGAAAAAGAGAATGCGGAGACATGCTTCACTCGTGGACATAGTGTTGACTAGTTGATGCTTTCATTTCAGCAAACTTGTTTCTTCTTTTAATATTTTCCTTGATAGCTAGTTTGTCGTTTCCAATAGTTACAAAAGCTTCAGCTATTAGTAAATTGCACAAAATTTATGATGCAAACCTTTATTCTTAATTTCCCCATCTGCATATTGGTTCCCATTGTCGGTCATTCCAGGTTGAGAAATTCAGAAGTATTTTACCAGAAGGGGAGTTGCTGGGGTTCAAACTGAAGAACTTTCAAGAGAATTGGCTGGTTACCAACTTAATTTCCTCAAACTTTAAGATACTATGAATTGTCAACAATATATAACAAGAATGCACAACCAGTTGGGCTAGAACTATAATTGAATTATTGGTTGTTACCTAGTTGTGGACTCTTACGTGGTGATCATAAGATGAAGCAAACAGTAAAATGTTAGACTTCACTTGTGCGATATGTCACAGTAATGTAATATATCTTAATGCCATGTATAGAAAATTTTTTATCTCATAATAAATGTCCAGAAAATAATGTTTAACTAAAGGCTTGTCAGCTTAATAGTTGCTCTTTTTTCGTGACTCAGGGGAGGAAGCTTGAACTCTATACTCCCCAGGAACTTTTAAGTGTTTCCTTCCGGTTGAACTGTTTCCCTGTGAATAAAGGCCTTTTGTTCATATAGATACATCAAGTAGCCACTAGCATGCTATACTCTGCTGTTTCTTTATAATCTTGCAAAATCTACAACTCAGGGTAGGGGGTGATGTCCTGGTTGTATAGCCTAAGCACTTCGGCAGTTGCCATAACTTGCAAAGATTCATATTTATATACACTTGCTTGTGACCGCACTTCCTGAGAGGAATGGAATGGATTGCAGTATAGTTCATAAAATGATTTGATTGTACTTTCTGTTTTGGAAATTCTCTGTTGCTTGCTCTCTTTCTTTCTTTATTTACTTCGGAGAATTCACAGTTGTTTTTTCAAAGGTCATTAGGAGCCAATGTTTCATCATAGAAAGTGCACCAAGCTATATGTCACGTGGACAATTTTCTGCTATGGATTTAAAAGGGGCTTACGATGTTGAGCATATGAGTTCCACATCAAGAATTCAGCATGAACTGTGGCCTCTTGATGGAATTGATCCAAAGAAAGCCAAGTTTCCATGTTGTCTTATTTGGACTCCACTCCCAGTTGTCTCATGGTTGGCACCTTTCATTGGACATGTTGGCATTTGCAGAGAGGATGGAACTATTTTAGATTTTTCAGGATCCAATTTTGTGAATGTTGATGATTTTTCTTTTGGTGCTGCTGCTAGATATTTTCAAGTTGATAGAGAACAGGTATTAGTTCATGAATACTCTTTGTATTATCTCCATCTCCGACTAATGCACCCATGCATATGCATGCACACAGACACAATTACAATGACTGTTGTCACCATTTGTTGAGAAAGTAGGTTAATGGCAATATAGGACTTAAAATCCATGCTCATAGATTGCATTATAACCTAAAAGATGTCAGGTCAGGTTGACTGAATAAAGCGATTTCTCTGGTTAGCCACATCTTGATGTTGAGATACACCCAACTTGTTTTTCAAAATAACTGGTTGCAATTATGAATTTATCATGTACTTTGCTTTTGTCATTTTTTTTATTTTCTTTTCTATCCCGCATTACTTTATGAAAGAGGTGCTACAAGTTGATCCACTAACAATTTTTTTCTGCGATATGATTTGTAAAATTAGTGTTGCTTTCCGCCAAACCTAACTGGACACACATGCAAGCATGGCTACAAGCACTCAGAATATGGGACTGCGATCACATGGGATGATGCTCTACAGTCAAGCATGCGTCACTTTGATCACAAAACATACAATCTTTTCACATGCAACTGTCATTCATTTGTTGCCAACTGTCTGAATCGGTTATGTTATGGTGGATCAATGGATTGGAACATGATAGATGTGGCAGTTCTAATACTCTTCAAGGGGCATTGGATAGATTGGAAATCCATCGTCAGATCCTTCCTTCCTTTCGCAGTTGTGCTTTGCATAGGTGTATTCTTGGTTGGCTGGCCCTTCTTAGTTGGCCTGTTCTCATTCTCTCTCCTCCTTATGGGGTGGTTTTTGTTGGGCACGTATTGTTTCAAAAGCCTGTTAGAATGCTAAAACTTCTGCAATCTATGCTGATGGCGTTGATTTGGGTATGAAGTTGAATCAGAATATTGTTTGTAAGTGTTTATAACGCCAAATACAGTCACAACACCATGGAAGTCGTGTTGATGATAGGAGAAATCTCTGCCCCATCATCATGAAAAAATGAACTCATTGTAGGGTTGTTTTGGAAGTGAAACTGAATGTTCATTGATTGAGAGCATTACTTAAATATTTATTATGCTGTTTGTCTCCTACCTGGGGACTAGAAATCAAGAGAGAAGATCAAAACCTCATTGCTAGGGATTTAAGTTAATTGCATGATAAGATTCATCCAAACGTAGCATTTCAAATTTGCGATTGCATGACTCTTGATGTTGGGTTTCCAGTTCCTGGAACATGATGATTTCAACCAGCATTTTTGCCTCCTCTCGAGAAGATTTAACTACCAAAAACAAGAATTGATTTTTATTTAGGGCAAGCACGTACTTCAGTTGCTTCACGGAACATGCTTCAACTTATGAAACCTCGTAGAAACTTGATTCCCCAAAGGTTCATTGCATTCATCCAAATAAAAGGTTCCTTGTTACGTTGCTCCAACCCTTGCACATTACAGAAGAATATCTTGCACTTAAATGCTACGTCATGCAGGAATCTATCAGCTGGTATTACAAGATTTCCGCCATGCTGAGAAGAAAAGGAAAATGCTCAACAGAAATGCAGACAAGCATTTAAATATACTTAAACGTCTGATCTACATGGTTAATCCATACCCAATCAAGAGGAATGTCACGTCTTTGATGCCAATCAATCATGAAGCAACTGTGTACAGTAATTCACAAGCCTACACAGTATATCATGTACAAAGAACACTTCCGTACAGTTCCAGGGGCAAATTAACTCCCGTTACATTCCATTATCTGAAAATGGTAATCAAGACTGGTAGGTTGAAGACGGATGCTAAGATGAAAGGTCGTATATCAATCAATAGAGACACAAAAATGCACAATGGTGGCATTAATCTCTCCAATAAATTTATCAGATGTAACTCTGCAAATATAAACCTGGCAATCTAAATCTTACCTCTTTAAGATCTTTAAAAGAAAATGTCTCTGCCATATCCAAACGGGTTACAGCATACTGCCATTGATCAATTAACATTGGGCAGTGGTGCCTGTCGATCACAAGCTAGCAGGATCCCTAAGAAATGTGAAAATATGATAACAAGCTTACTGTTCTTCTTTCTAGATGTTATCTGACATGATTTCCGCCTCATTTATTTGTTGAAAAGTATTTTTTTTATATAAAAAAAATGGTTTTCTTGAAAAGTAAATTTTTAGAAAATGAATTATTTTTCAATGTTCAATAGTGTCATGGAAAATATATTGGAAAATAGCTTATTAATGTTTTATTTTTTTTCAAGTTTATTAAAATAATGAGGAACAAATCTTACAAATTAAAAAGTTGAATGAGAATAAAATTGAAAAAAATCTAATTTCATAAATTATCTCAAATAACATAAATAATAATCAAAATAATGGAGATTAAATCTAACAAATAAAAAAAATTGAAAGATGATGAAATTAAAATAATAATAACTACAATTTCATAAATTATTTCAAATAAAATAAGTAACAATCAAAAGAATAAGGACCAAATTTGATAGATAAAAAATTTCAATTAAAAAAAGATAAGAGAAAAGCAAATAAAAATCATAAAAATAAGGACCAAAGTTAATATAAAAATCAAATTAAATCAAAATTTAAGGGATGAAATTAAAAAAAAAATATTCAAACAAAATATATATCAATCAAAAGTTTGAAGACCAAATTTGATATAATCAGCAAATAATATAATATTTTTAAATTTTTCACAACTTCTGAAAAGTGTTTTCCATCGAAAATAAAAGGAAAATATTTTCCTGAAAATCAAGCCAAATTTTTCTTTGACTGGAAAGTGTTTTCTGTTGACCAACTTTTCTAATGACAAATAAACACAGGAAAGTGATTTACAGGAAACCACTTTCCAAGCAAACAAACACCCTTTTCGTGTCTTTTCTCCTTCCATAGTGTAACTTTGACAAGAAAAGAGCTTTAAAAGAGCAGGATCCATCTCATCTTTAAAAATCAAAACTGACAACCTTAAGGATAAAATAAAAAACTTTCTTTGGTAAAAACAAAGCATGCCAAACACATTTTTAAGTCTAAGTTGTGTTTAGCCCAGTGTCATGAAATGGGCTTAATGGGCTCAAGGCCCAAACCCATGTTTATAGATTGGGCTCAAGCTTAGACGACATGATTTTTGTTGGGCTAGAAAATAGCCCAAAAGCTTTTGTTTGAAATCCAACTCAGCTAAATAGGTTGAGCTGGGATGAAGGTCCAACCTCATTATTTATCAACTATACCAACCCATGTACATCTTTCAGTAGAAAAGAAGGGACATCAACATCCATTTTAATTTAATTACAATGTATTGATTTATTTCATGTAAGGATTTTTGACATGGAAAACAAGCAGGGGGTAGTTATCTGGCCTGGGGATGGAAGCAGGCTAGTGGTGGTCTTGCTAGTGCTGTTGGTGGTTTATGATGAGTTATTGGTGAGGGTAGAAACAACGATAGTGAATGTTAATTGTTGGTGTAGCTTTTAACGGTGGGGTAGTTATCTAGCCTGGGGATGGAAGTAGGCTAGTGGTGGTCTTGCTAGTG
>Ga0325414_1005722_pt1 | contig 13155 bp, 8 predicted proteins | sample PopdelMetagenome_8_FD_206183 | JGI IMG/M metagenome (GOLD analysis project Ga0325414, IMG submission 206183) | Populus deltoides microbial communities from Bellville, Georgia, United States - Leaf-PdKOR-R3 | ecosystem: Host-associated > Plants > Phyllosphere > Phylloplane/Leaf | place: USA...
TTTTTTATATATATAAATTATTATTTATTTCATGATATAATAGCAGTATTAAATTAAAAACCATCTATATTAATATATATATATATATAACCGAACACATTAAATTACTTTTTGTTCAACCTCAATTTTAACCACAGTTTTAACCATACATGTATAAATATCAAATCAACCTCAACCAAAAATATTTTTTATAAAACAATTTTTTTTAAACCATAACCACAAAAACTACCACAATATCGAATCATGTGCGGTTTTTATTTGATGCTTCTGAATAGTAGTGAAAATGAATCCATGGTAGAATTCCAACTTAAAGATTAAGGTTCATTTTTTTATAATTGAAACCAATTGCAAATTCATATCATAAGTTATAATGTATGTTTTTTGTCAACATAATAATTTATATAAAAAAAAAGACAAAGGTTTTCTAGTTATAAATCAACTCTAATCAAGAGTTCCTTAAATCATTTAAAATCTTACAATGTTACAAGAGTTAATTTAAATGATATTTATACTTCTATTATTTTTTAATTAAACCATTTACTAATAAAATTTTGTAAATAATGTAATGCAATTTTATAATTTTTTTAAAATACACAAGAATTAAAAATTTAATTAAATATGTATCAAGAATACAAAATACATTATACATGAATAATCTAAAATCATTTTATTCTTGTTCGACTTTAAATTAAATATAGATAAAATTGATTGCAAGATTAATACAATAGAAACAACTTATTAAGCATTTGGAAATTAACTGAAGATTACAACAGATGAGTCAAACATTATTTTTAAAATACACAACAACCAGCAATACGTAAAACAAATTCATTTGGTTCATCAACCAAGCCTGAGTTTAGATTGGTTTGAAGATTATGATTAGTATTGTGATAGTTTTTATGGTTGTGATTTGAAAAAAAAATTTAAAAAAAATTATAAATTATATATTTTTTTTACCAAGATTTCATATGTGTATGACATTGTGGTCTAACCTGTTTTTCAAAGTGTTTCTTAAATTATTTTTTGTTTGAAAAAATATTAAATTAATTTTTTAGTTGTATTTTTTAAGGTTTTGATATGTTGATATAAATCTTTTTAAATAAATGTTTTTAAAAATATTATTTTAATATAAAAATACTATGTATCGTATTAGAAAAAAATAAATAAATAGTTTATAATGATACCTTTCAAAAGGATAAACTACATATTTTTAAATTTATAGCCGGGACAAAATACAAATAAAGTCGAAATCCTTAAATGAAAAGCACAGTAGAAGAGATTCTGTGCTGTAACATTGAACATTTGCACATCAATTTTGAAAGATTTTCTTATGAAACACTGTTAAATCTGGGAATAGCTTGATAAAAATTAATACAATATTTTCTTGTTGCTGTTGATTTTTTAATAATTGATAGCATAATAGATTAATTGATGCATTGATTAACTATTAATTTTCCATCTCAATAAATAATCAATAATTCTCTGATTTTCTTTCATGCTAGATTATCAATTCATTCACTGGTGATTAAAATAGCTATATATATAAAAAAATATGAGAATGAAATTTTTTTTTAAAAAATAAAAAATAATATTAATTCATTCACTGGTTGTAATATGATAATATCAAAAATAAAAAATAATATAAAAAAAATAATTTTAAAATATTTTTAAGTGGAAAAATATTTTGTACCAACCCACTAAATAAAAAATTAATAATATAATCTTAGCTTTGATTTAATTCTTTTCTTTTCAATCCTGAAATTAGTTTTCCTCTTAATTATTTTATATGTCTATCATGTTATCATTTAGATTTGAATTCAAAGAGTGAAGGCAAAAGAAAAAATCGTAGCGAGTGTACCATTCCAAGCATGGATGCTCCATCCAAAAGAAAGTATTTAGATCCGAAGTGTTTTTCTCCTGTACCTGAAAACATATCCGAGAACACGGTGAGAATTTAAATTATAATTTATTAATTTATTGATGTTATTATATATAAAAAATCTATTGGGATGCAATCACGCTTCTTAAAAGAATTTGAATTTTTTTCAAATTATTATATTTTTTTTAATTTTTTAGATAGTTGTTGAAAAGTAAATTTAAAAAGATAAAAAATATATTTTTAAATAAAAAATATTTTAAAAAACAGTAATTATCGATAGCGAACTCTACCGTAACATCACAAAAAGATGACGTGATTTTCTGACCATTCACTGGTCATAGATTTTACCACAATCATTAAATATTATTACAGCAACTCTAAGACTCATCGTTCTCTCTCTTTCTTCGTGTCTTGTTTTGTTTTTGTTTGTGTAAGAGCTTATGTCCTGTTCTTCAATCACCAGATAGATTCTCTCTTCATTTCCAAAATTTAACCACAAAAAAAAAAAAAAAGGTTAAGAAAAGAAAAATCCATCTTTTTTATTTTAGATCCAACAATGCTAATTTTTCTTTATCAAAGTTAGGGTTTTTTTTTCACCATCTTTCTTTCTCTAACCCTTCAATCCAATCCTTAAATTAACCACAATAACCTTATTTTATCGTCCAATTCTCCAGCTGGGTTTTCTTGTTTTAGTCTCCTGAATCGGATTTAGCTAAAAAGTTCAAGTCCTTACACCAGATCAGAGGTTGAAACTGTGTGTGTGATTTTGCTGGTTTTGGTGGGGGGATTTGTGGCCGTTTGATTTGTTGACTTTTTGGGTTTGAATTGATGATCGAAAGAGGATAAGATTGGTTGGTGGAATTTTGATTTGGTTAGCGTTCCATGCTTGCATGTAGAGAATTGTGGAGTTTTGGTGCTCAAAGTTTAAACATTTTTGTTGATTATCATTAAGGGCTTTTGGGGTTTTTAATTTACAGGGTTGTTTTTTTTTTTTTTTTGTAGAATTTTGCATGTATAAGCATTAAGGGGTCCTCTGCTAAATTGTAGAGGATCCCTATTCACCGGTGTTGGTTAGTTTTTATAGTTTGCTGTGAATTGGGGAGATGAAACATATAGATATTTGAATTGTGGTTTCTTTTGGAGGGAGTATTCTAGAATTGGCATTTTATTGATTGGTGGTGTGCTAAGTATTGAGTGTATTTATATAAATTTTTTTCTGGACGGAAGATGTTTGGTTCTGGTTCCAGTACTGGCCATGATAATAGTGGTGTAAGTCCAGTGCGCTTCGTGTGGCCTTATGGAGGTGGAGAAGTGTCCATCTTTGGTACCTTTACCAGGTGAGTTGCTAAATTGATCAGATTTTTTTAATTATCACCAACTACTACCACTACCACCACCACCACCACCACTACTACTACTGTTATTATTATTATTATTATATGGTGGTGAATGTATAGATGGGTTTTTAGTTATGTTATTGAATATGCATTCTATTCTAGTAACTTTTAGGATTTTTTGGTTTGTGGATTAGGTGTCATGTGTGTATCTAATTGAGTTGTAATTTGGGGCAGGTGGACTGATCTTATACCCATGTCCCCGATGGAGGGGTGCCCTAATGTATATCAAGTTGTTGTTAGCTTAGTTCCTGGATTGCATCAGGTTTGTTAAACCAACTCAGCTTGTAAAGCATATTTAACAGCTGTGCATGTGATGATATGTTAATGGGTTCTTGTTCCATTATATAAATATTTAAGTGAGTTTTTCAGGCTTGAAAGGAAAGTAACTCAAATTTATGTTAAATCTTTAATCAATTTGGTTATGCTATGCAAAGATAACCCACGACTTTGTTAGTTATCCATGAGAATTCATGGACCTTTTGCTGTCTTAAGTTGTCAAAATGGAGAGCACAGAAATGAAAGGCAATAGATTCTTTTTAATATGTAACAAAGGAACATGGTAATGAAAGCTATAATGAAGCTGGTCTTATGCCATTACTAAAAAAGGAGGCCATCTTTGAAGAGCATCATCCCAATGGAACATAAATGATTCAGGATTATGGTGTTTTCAAAATGTTTCCCTTCACAAGGTTAAGCTTCTGGGACGTAATCCATTGGCTTTTCCATTGAGGTCAAGATTACTGTCATACCAGTAAAATGAGTTTGTTTAAGTTTTTGTGCTTGTTAACGTATGCATTCTGCATTAGCATGTGGTTTTCAACAGGTTATATCTGTTGCTTTCTCAGAATGTTTTTAGGTCTGATTTGATTAACATACAACATATTCAATTTTCTCTCAATTTTAGAAGTCAGTTGAATTAATAATGTTATTGTTTTAGTCTCTAAGAAATTGAATGTGTGGTAGGCCAAGCTATATGAGGTACCGTAGGAACTGCTGGTTGCTGTAAGCCTGTAACACTTGCAGGGTCTTCATTTTTCTTTTTAACATGTAAATGGTTGTAGGGAAGGAATAGGATGTTAAAGTGTTCTTGGTCTGGTGTAACTATGTTTGCTATTTTCCTAATTAACATTCTCATCAACACCTGTGTTAAGAGATTTGTATTTCTAACATCTCTGCTACCGTCAAAATTGTTGTCATTTTCACATGCAGTTCAAGTTCTATGTAGATGGACAATGGAGGGTTGATGAGCAGCTATCCTTCGTTAGTGGGCCTTATGGGCTGGTAAATACTGTTGTCTTAACTAAGGATCCTCCACAAATCATTGATTCTGAGACACCTGGGAGATCCAACATGGAGCTGGATGATGTTTCTGTTTGCTCGGTAAGATGCATTCCAGCTTTTACATAAATATTGACTTTCAGACCAGTTGTCAAGCCCTGATACTTAGCTGAATTTCATAGTATGTGTTATTATGTTCCAAGCACTGCTTTGTTTCTCATCCTTGCAGCAATGATTGGGAGAAGCCATTTTTTCTTGTACTTTTCTGCAGTTATTGCTCTTTCTCAATCTAGACCTCTGTTTATGTGCGTCCATGTTGTGTTTCATCTGTACTGTCGCATCTCTTGTTTGTTCTTTGTAGACAAGATTTGATTCAGAAGTGCCTGTGTGCCATATTTTGGTGTTGCCTTGGGGGAATGTAAACGTATCAGTAGGAAGGCCCAAAAGGAGAGAACAGATGAATCATCTTAAATAAAAAAACAACTATTTCCCTCCCTGCCGTTTTTCGCCTGAAAAGGCTCCTCTAAATTTCGTTTTCTGGGGTTATTACAAGAGAGAAATAGGGTTGGAGCTGGCAATGAGGTAGAAATGCAAAATTAGTAATTGAGAATCTCTTCACCTGTGGAAATCAGCCAAAATGACTAATTTGGAAATGGATATGTTATTGAGCTGTTTAAGTTTCTTCAGCTCTTGAAACTATGAAACAGAAAAGGCAAGGAGTCTTGTTGAGATTTTAATTATTTTACATTTGATACATCCTGAGTATTTTTTCATTGGGGCAGAATTGGTCACTCTGTTTGTTGGTACTTTTCAGGAAGTAATCCAAGGGATGTCAGCAGCTGACTTGGATGTTTCTCGTCATCGTATTTCTGCATTCTTGTCCACACATACTGCATATGAGTTGCTTCCAGAGTCAGGCAAGGTTTGAATGCTTTACCTTCTTCAGGAGCTAACTGAATGCTCATTTGCTATGTTTTCAACTACAACTGAGATGCTCAAATCTTGCTTGTTGTGTCTTCCTTTTCAGGTTATTGCCTTGGATGTTACTCTACCTGTGAAGCGAGCCTTTCATATTCTCTATGAACAGGTGAATCTCTACTATGCATGCAAACACGGACAAACATAAGTTGAAAACATTCAGCGAGTTAATGTTCTTGCTATCAAACATGAAACTAATCCAAAGTGCCTTGACATTTTGTATAATTTAGTTTCCATGTTTGGAACTATTGGTCCTATGGGCTTTTCTGTCTATTTAAATGTCTCTGCTACATTTATAGTTGTTTATTAGCTCAGATTTCTCTTGCTGATTAAAGCTACTTTTAGGGCATCCCTACGGCTCCTCTCTGGGATTTTTGTAAGGGCCAGTTTGTTGGTGTGCTTGCTGCATTGGACTTCATCTTGATTCTGAGGGAGGTGTGTATTTTGGCACTCTTGGCGATGCTAATATGATTTATGATGATTTTAAGGGAAACTGTAATATACTATAAAGAGAAAAACATGCTGTATCTTGATAAAGTACTAGACTGGTAACTTTATTTAATCTGCATTCCTTCTAGGGGCTATAGTTATATAAATGCCTAAAGTAAATGCTTAGGATCGAGAAGATAAAATTCACAGCAAAAAACAACAATTAGTAATCCTATTTCCTTCTATAGTTACATTATGTGTTTTAGTGCTAATTAGATTTGTCATGAGTTTTGGCGAATCAAGTGCTGTACTTTTTTTTTGTCAACTACTAAAAAGATAACTATTTTCATTTTGCCGAGGAGAATTAACTGGAGAATGAATTTTAAATCTTGGCCCATGACTGCAAAAACTACACAAAAGGTCGAGTCACTTGCATCACAACCCCACACTTCTAAGTGGCCATAACATAAGCTTAAAAGAAAGTGGTTGCATTTGCATGCTTATTAGTTTTATGATGTCTTCATTTCATTCATGATTACTCAAGTTTGGCTTGTTTTTTCAATTGCATGTTTTCAAGGTATCAGAAAACATGTGCATTCGTGCGGTTGTGCACGCACACAAACACAAGCATTTTAAATTCAAGGCCTTCTCATCATAAGCTTAAAAGAAAGTGGTTACATTTACATGCTTATTGGTTTTCAGATGTCTTCATTTCATGCATGATTACTCAAGCTTGTCTTGTTTTTTCAATTGCATGTTTTCCAAGGTATCAGAAAACATGTGCATTCATGTGGTTTTGCACGCACTCACTCAAGCTTTGTAAATTCAGAGGCTTGTCATCATAAGCACCATTAATGTACTTGTTTTTTACATTTGTCGTTGTAAGAAAGTTTCTAGAGTGTATCTAGCTGTTATGGTGTTGTACATGTTTGGCATTTGTCTCTTGGTGGTTTAACATTTATGAAGGTCACTATTTCAGCTTGGAACTCATGGATCTAATCTGACGGAGGAAGAATTAGAGACACATACTATATCTGCTTGGAAGGAAGGGAAAATGCATCTCAGCAGACAAATTGATGGCAGTGGGAGAGCATATTCTAAACATCTGATCCATGTAATGCTTCTTCTGATGCCATGCTAAGATTCTTTAGCATGCAAAATAATCTCCCAGCTGTTATTTGTCGTTTATTTGAGCATCCTACATGTTGGGGTTTTCATGTTAATTGTATATCTTGCTCCTATGCATGCAATCATCTATAAACTTTGGATTCTATGAGTGGCAAATACACTTGGAGAAATGGTTGCAAGAAAAATAATCTTTCTATTCAATGTTGATTCTTTTAGCACTTTACGTGGTTTGGATATGGTTTGCAAGGGGCATATGGGTTGAAATGCTCTTTTAGATAGCGGAATACTGCTGGAAGTCAACTGTGTATAAGTTTGTGAATCAGATGGTGTGAATGAGCTACTTGAGATCTAGAACCTTAGATTTCTCTGGTTTAGGGATTCCTTATTCTGATGTTGCAATCTGCTGTGTCACTAATTATTTATCCACCACTCCTTCAATATACAGGCAGGGCCATATGACTCGCTGAAAGATGTTGCTTCAAAAATTTTGCAAAACAGCATATCAACAGTTCCCATCCTTCATTCTTCTGCTCAGGATGGTTCATTTCCCCAGCTACTACATCTTGCTTCCTTGTCTGGAATACTAAAATGTAAGCTTTCTTGGTTTGATGCCTGGGGGTGTATAAATTGTTACTAACACGTGCACCTAATTGTCAGGTATATGCAGGTATTTCAGACATTCTGCTGGCTCCTTACCCATTCTTCAACAGCCAATTTGTTCAATTCCTTTGGGTACATGGGTTCCAAAAATTGGGGAACCAAACAGACGACCATTTGCTATGTTGAAACCAAATGCTTCTCTCGGTGCTGCCCTCTCTTTGTTGGTTCAAGGTAATTCCCATTTCAAAGGAATACTCGCTCTGTTATCTGTTTCTGTTTGTGTATTGCTGATTGATCTTCTTCAACCTCCCCTAACCTTGTGCTACAATACCTTCCTGATACAGCCAATGTCAGTTCAATACCAATCGTAAATGATAATGATTCACTACTGGATGTGTATTCTCGAAGGTAACTTGTGCATCTGTGAGTGCATGTGCATGCATGTTTTGGATCTGTGTTATTGTTGAGTTGCAGGTTAAGCCAACTTTGACTTAAGTATGTTGTTTTCTTGACAGTGATATCACTGCCTTGGCAAAAGATAAAGCCTATGCACAAATTCATCTTGATGAAATAAGCATTCACCAGGTAAGTAGAGCTGATCACTTAGTAACTACCTTATAGAACTCTAGTACCATACAATTGTATGCACATTCTTGCTAATGGCCTGAACCAATGAACTGCCGCAGCATGCACACAAATCTCCATGTTTTAAACAATTAGAACACGCAGTTAATCAGGAGAAGATGACTGTGGAAGTGATAAAATAAATTGCCATTTTGGATAAAAATGCATGACATGAACCTTGCCATATTAATCTGCTTTTTTTTTATGTTTGTGTAGGCACTGCAGTTGGGTCAGGATGCAAATTCTTCGTATGGATTCTTCAATGGACAGAGATGTCAGATGTGTTTACGGACTGATTCTCTACACAAAGTGATGGAGCGATTGGCAAATCCTGGTACTTCCATGTCAATATGATTTTTTTCATTATCAAAGCTTGAATATAGGTAGTTCTGAGATTGTGGTTTGAACTTATGCTTGCTAATTGCCTCACTTGCATGATCCCTTCAGGGGTTAGGAGACTTTTGATCGTGGAAGCTGGCAGCAAGCGTGTAGAAGGGGTTATCTCACTGAGTGATGTCTTCAGGTTTCTGTTGGGGGTAGCTTAGATGTTGGGGTTGCTGTGGTGACTTTGGAGAGGACCGCAGTCATTACTCATTATTTTCTTTCTTAGGATAGAAAATTCAAAGAGCAAAAAAGAATTTGTAAATTGTGAGTCTTCAATTTTCCCCCATATAACCTAATGGTTATAAAGTCAAATCATGCTGCTGGAGAAACTGCCATGTTTAGTGCTAACAGAGAATGGGGTTCAAAGTGCATTAAGTTGCTCATGGCAAGTTGGCAACCCCTGCTGTTGGCAGTATGTACTTACAAATATGGGTGGTTGATTCAATTTCAGTTTCTGATCTCAGCTTATTAATTCTAGCTTAGTTTTGCTCTCATGCTCTGGCTTGTCTTGTTCTCTTGTTAGACGATGAAGTTCATGTATTTTGTTTCCAGTTTTGCCAAACTTCATTCAAGCAAAATTGACGACGTAAAAAATGAATCCCTAACTCGGCTTGATGGTTTTGGCCCGGGCGAGGTCAGTTTAAAAAATTGTTCTTGTATTATTAAAATAATGTTGTTTTTGTTTGATTAGTTTTATTAAAATAGTGTTGATTTGGGTTAATTTAGGTTAATTTAAAATTAATTTTTTTGACTTACAACCAAGGTAAAGAGGATTTTGAGTTCTGAGTCCCTAGTAAAGTTATAACATCATATTAACCCTCAAACAAAGTGTTAGGCTAATATGATTCAACTTGGCATAAAATAATAAGTTGTTTTTTATTTTTATTTTGCAGGAAGACAAGTAGGGTTTTAAGAAAACCTAAAAGATTGTTGATATTTTCACACAAGAAGATTAAATGTTTGAATAAGTTTTCTAGAAATAACATATTAAGTAGGTGTAAAGTTGAATTAATTTGGAAAGACAAGAAAAATCCTAAAATAACAAGTAAAATAAGAAAAGAATCTTAAAATATCTAGGAAAATAAAGAAAATTTTAAAATATTTTCTATATCTAATTTGGACATGTTCTCAACCTCGGCTAGTGTTAGTGGGTTTGACCCTTTAAGGAAACAGGACATGTAAAATGTTTTGGTCAAATTTTAACTTAATCCAATAATTGGATAAAAAATTATTTATGCATTCATCAAAAAGCTTGTTTAACGTATCCAAACTTTTTTCTTATATTTGGTCTTGTACACCCAATCCATATACATATCTGCTAGACATTTCATGTAGTCTAACACCATTAATTTTGTATCTAATAGTTTAGCTCCTCTAAAATCTCTTATATCACAATGTTTAAAATTAAAAATGTGTTTACGTCAATAATTGACAATAAATTTCAGTCTGATCCAATGATCAGATAAAAAATTATGTATATTTTCATAGAAAGCTCATTTAACATGTTCAAACTTCTTCTTGGATCTTATTCTTTTTTTTTTAGGAGTAATTGTATTAAAGGGAAGAATACAGAGTATGAGGAGCATACCCCAAGAAATACAAAAGCTTGTTACCCTGATTTAACTCCTTATCTGCCCAACAGTAGATCATAAGGTCTTCAACAAAGCACAGTGAGTAATGACATTATGCTAGCACCGCTAGTGATAACAAAACCTTGGGTTTTGTAAATCCTCTCTAAGAATACCTTTTAAACCCTCTATAACCAGAATAAACAAATAAGAGGACAAATGATCACCTTGCCAAATACCCCTCGAAGATGAGAAGAAACCATGACTCTGTCCATTCATAGCCACAGAGAAATGAGTCGTATATATGCATACCTCAATCTATCTAACCATGATACTAGGTACTCCAATAGCTTTTGAACCTATAAGGATAAAATCTCAACTAACTGTATAAAAAGCTTTCTTGATGTGAATTTTCAAAGCACATCTAGGTATAGAATTAACTAAGTGGTAGCTATGCATTAACTCCTGAGTCAACAAGATAGCATCATATATTTGCCTTCCCAGAACAATAGTCTAAGCAGGTCTAATAACCTCTAAAAAAATCCCCTTTAGTTTGTTCACAATGACTTTAGAAATACATTTGTACATCACATTACAACATGAGAGGTTTAAAGTCATTCATAATGGTTGGAGTTTCAATCTTCGGAAAAAGACAATCCTAGTAACATTAACATATCTAGGCAAAATAGAGGAATAAAAGAATACCTCATAGCACTAGTGAAGTCTTTACCAATAATGTTCGAAATTCTCTTGAAGAATAAGGAGGTATAACCATCTGGTACAGGAGCTTTATCATTCGGTATGAAAAATAAAGATCAATTGATCTTATCATCGGTGATGCGTGACTCCAAAAGAGAAACACTATCATGAGCAATCCTGCTAGAGAAAGTATCTGAAGGCATCCTCTGTAGTGATTGTAGAGTGCGCAGAAAATAACCTCTAAAAGTAGTGGACTGCCAATTGACCAAGACTCTGTTGATCCTGAACCCGAGATCCTATCTCATTAGTCAACCAATGGATCATGTTCCTCACATATCTATGTAGCAAAGATTTAGTGTTCATGTCTCCCAAGTTTAGCCACCGAATTTGAGACCTATGCTTGTAAAATGGTTTATGATCCTTACTCAACTGAAAAAACTAATTTGTAAGCTCTCTCTTTGCCCGCTGATACTCATCAGTCTGAGGAGAACCATCAAGTATAGATTATATTGCAGTCCATCTAGTCTTTGCCTCAATCACATAACTAGTTATATGGCTAGTGTGTTGGTGGTGCAAAGACTTTAACTTAGACTTTAGCAAACCAAGTCTCTTGGTAAACCTGTACATAGGGTTACCATCTATAGGAAGCTGTCGTGTATTCACAACTAAACCCAAGAAGTCATCCTTGTCATCCCATAGATTCGAGAACTTAAAAGATGTTTTAACCTTAGATAGAGGATTAACGAATTAAACAACCATATCACCGTGATCTGAGTAGTCTCTAAGAAGGAATTCAGAACAAGTAGCTGGTCAAAGTAGATAACCAGCATGTGTTATAAAAAATCCAACCAACCTTCTCAAGAATAGTACATTTGTCATGCTAACTATTGTGCCAAGTGTATTTCAAGCCTGAATAAGGAATTCTAACCAGTTCCGCAACTTGGACGCAATTGCTAAAATCATCAAGAAGGTTATGCCAAGTAAGATCACCCCCTTATTTATTAAAAGAGCTCATCGTAGCATTAAAATCTCTCAAAATTAGCCACAGTGTAGATTGAAAGTCAATAGCACGCAAACTTAAGTAATCCTATAGTTCCTGAAACCCTGAAGGTGAATTGAAGTCATAAACAAAGGTGACCATAAATGAGCGCTGATTAACCAAACTAGTTACCTCACAGGTTAACCACTGATAAGTTGAATGCAAACAAATAACACTATATACTTTTGGATCCCATCCAACTATAATATGACAAGTAGAAGTAATTGAGACATTAGAAGAATGTCTGCTAAATTGAGATTATATGATTTAATCAAAGTCTTTACAACTTTATGTTTTGGTAGGCCACTAAGACCTTTAATATTCTAATTTTCTATATTAAACATGGGCATAGAAAAAGGAAATCACAACAAAGAAAAAATATTAGAGGGCTTTAAGATATTTTTACACTTTTTTCCTATTTTGTCTAGTTTCAAGACTAGGAGGATCAGGCTTACTTGTTTCACTTGGCGGAGGAGATGTCGATGTAGAGACTGCAAAACCTTTTATTAGTGAAGTTAACAGGTGCTGGTCCCTCTCCAAAGGCAACATGTCATGATCCGAGTCAACTTTTAACCTCCTATCATTAGTAATCCTTGCTCTCTCAGCATCCAAAGGTTCGATTGTTTCTGTAGTAGCCTGTAGTTTTAACCGGGCGACCAATTCCTTTGGAGTTTGTAGTGGTCGACTATTTTCAAGGACAGTAGCTCCCGAAACCTCTGTTGTGTTCAACCAGTTCTTTGATTCATGGGATGGCTGAACCGATCAACTAGTTCCACCTGATCTATTTATCTAGGTTACTGATTTTGCCGTAACATTAGCAATCGAAGGAGATACGGCCCTTCCAGTCATAATAACTAGTGAGCCACAAGCATGAAAAGCATCCTTTTCATTTTTTATCTTAAACATGTCTTCCATCGACACAATTAGGGCCTCAACCGATGCCTTGCATAAATGGACAAAGACTTTACAAAATTTCACAGGTTGTTGGCTTCCATTCATAATTAACCGTGACTATGATAGAGTCTATAGATAACCTACATTGAAGCTGAAAAACATGAATTATCTGTAGTGAAGCAAACTCTTGCATAATCAAGTTGAGTGCCATTAAAAGTGTGTTCATAACAAGCCAAAGGTCTTCTTACCATACTCGTG
>Ga0325414_1005724_pt1 | contig 13153 bp, 8 predicted proteins | sample PopdelMetagenome_8_FD_206183 | JGI IMG/M metagenome (GOLD analysis project Ga0325414, IMG submission 206183) | Populus deltoides microbial communities from Bellville, Georgia, United States - Leaf-PdKOR-R3 | ecosystem: Host-associated > Plants > Phyllosphere > Phylloplane/Leaf | place: USA...
CTCCTCTTTTTTCAAGTGGGTTGGACTTGACCTATCCTTATAGGCTAGGTCCATCCCAAGCCTGCATGGTCACTGGCCCTCCTAATGACTATGAGGTTAATTATATGGCCATTGCATGCAGAATTCTACATGCAATGGCCATCATGAGGGAGTGTTTAGGAAGAAAAGGAAGAAGAAGGTTCACCTGGCCAAAGGAGAAGAGTTGTCGATGGTGTTTCTGATGGTGCTGGAAGTCCAGCGTGTGGTTGGTGGTGGTAATGACGGCTGAGGAGCGGCGGAGGGAGTGGTAAAAACTAAAAAGTTAAAATAAAAGGGAAAACAGAAAATGGGGGTAGGGGCTGGTTTTTTTTTTTTTTTGGCCAACTTTGGACATTGATTTCTTGATGCTTAGGTCATGGAATCTACCCCTAGGGAGTGGAAGATGGACATTTTATCTTTAATAGTGCCAAATATTAGCCCTTGATTTGAACTGGAAGAATCTAAACCGTTGGTTCAAAGTTGTCTTCACGAACTATCAGATTTTGACAACACAAGGTTGCCTGAGTTATTCTCTTTAGGGCGGCACCAGCGTGTCTATGGTGTCAATCAGCCGGAGGTAGCCATACCAAGGTGTAGTCAAATGTCAAGCCATCATTTTAGTGTATGTTATGTCAAATTTGGTAAAGAGATGAACCATTAAATACCCCTAAAAAGTAGCCTTTGAGTAGTCTTTTCGGGTTGAAGAAGAAGAACACAATGAATAAAAACCAGATGATAAGTCTTCTAATGTTGTTTTTTCCTTCAAAATGGCGTCGTTTTGGTCCTTAAATGAGGGATTTTGGCCAAAGTTCAATTTGGTCCTTCATCTTCTGATTTCTTATAATTACACCACTGATTGACTTTAACTTTCAATTTTATACAATTTTGCCCTTGCCAAACTTCAATATCATTCTTGAATTTCAACACCTTTTTCATATTAGTCCTTGATCTTGAATTTATGCAAATCGACCCTTAGTTAACCATTAAACTTTTAATTTTCTTCAATTTCACCCCTAATTTCAACCAACTGAATTTCCATGGTTTGACACCTATTGCAAAATGATCTTTGACTGTGAATTTCTTCAATTTATCCTTTAATTGACCCCAAACTTTTGATTTTCTTTTAATTTTGCCTTTGATTTGAATCAATTGGCTTGGTAAAATTAAACTTTGTCTTCTAAAATTTCAATATTCTTAATTAAGCTCAAATTGAGCTCCTAAACTTAATTTTTTCACCAATTAAGTCTCTAATAAAATTAATTTTACCCATTTAAAGTATAATTAAGTTATTTCACCTAATTAAATCCTTCAATTTTACCCAAATTAATTCTTAAACATAATTAAAATTTTAATTTGTCTAGTGATTAAATCAAATTGACTCATTAAAAATTTAATTATGCCCTTAGACTTAACTTTTAAGCAGATTAGTCCAATAAATATTTAATTTGACCTTAAATTTGCATTGTTTTTTCAGTTTTGGGTATACCAGGTACGATTAGGCTTCCAACTTTGTCTAAAATTGCAAATTGATTTTATGCATATCTTGAAACCTTTTTCAACTAGCTTGTTTTACATCGACAATCTCCTTTATTTTTTAATTTTATTTTAAAAAGAAAAAAGGTAAATTTAATGGAATAACCTAGAAATGAGTTACGACACAATTTGTGGCCCACAACCAAGGTTTGATAAATTACCTTGTTCTTTCTATATCCATTTTATCATATCTGTTATTTTCTCATCCCATCTATCTTGGTGTGTGTGTGTGTGTGTGTGTGTGTGTGTGTGTAAGTAGCTATAACGAGTAAAAGTTTTATTTAACATCATTTAGATGGAGCTATGGCCTTTGAAAAATTCCTTTTGAGTTCATATGTATAATATATAATATATTTGTTCAATATTGTTAACTAATAGATAGAGTGATGCTATACATCATGATTTTCATGCCATGAATATGGCACGAACTCATCACACATCTTCATGGAACGAGATTTTTGTGCCATAAATGGACAAATTGGACAATTAGCATAGAAAATAGAAAGAATAGGTGAATTAACACATCAATAAAAAGTTTTGATGAAATAGCATAATTCTAAATGTTGCGATTTAGAATCATGACATTTAATTAATATAGTGGTTTAGAAATGTGGCATGTAATTTATGTCGCGTTTCTAAACTGTGAAAATTAATTGATGTTTTCTTTCATAACCGCAATATCAATTAAATATTGTGGTTTTGAGCCGTAACATCAATTAAACTCCAGTAGTCATTCCATGAAAATCCAGTAACAAAATTCTCTAGCATTTAAATCTAACAAAAAAATAATTTTTATGAGATTTATTATTTAGTTTGTTAATCTTACATTTAATTTAGTTAATAATTTTAAAGAGTAAAAACTTCTCTAATTTTAATAAAATTTGGGAAAAGTTTTCCCTATTTAGGAACTACACCCAAAGTTTTGTCCAACTTAAAAATATATGCAAAGAACCATAATAACCAAACATAATTTTATAATCACAAATAGCCTAAAAAATGCAAATATATAAAGATATATGTATGTAAATAGAATATGAGATACTTCAATATTACAACATTCTAGTAATTGAAATTCTCAAATATATCAACGTAACCTATTTATTTATCTATGTCTACTGGATGATTCAGGCTCATCAATAGCATAACTATATCTGGCCTGAATGGCCTTTTCCTCTGCTACGATATCATCAAGAGTTAATTTCTCTCCAAAGTTACTAAGCTCATTGTTGCAAACATTGAGCCACCGAGACACATAAGTGTATCCTTCGTGTTATTCATCAATATAACAAATCACAGGTGTAACCTCTCGACCCTCTCGTAGCAACAAGCCAAACTAATATTTATAAAATATTAATATTAAATTAAAAGATCAATAAATAAAATGCATCGTTTAACATATATGAATTCTAAAAAGATTTGATTACTTGCAATATTTTGAATTCAATACGCATGTTGCTTGTATTGCAGGTATGTAGGTGGACGAACTTGCTCGAGATCCAGTGTAATGACCCGACATGTGATACTCATGTACCAAATCAAAGCCTCTTGAAAAAATTATATGACTAGGTGCCCAAACATAAGAAACAATAAAAGTAGACCTATAACCATCTCTAAATTCATGAACATGAGGTATTATTTCATCATCAACATTTATTATCACATTCGGGTCTAAGATCTCATTATCTTCATTGTCACTAGGCTCTGAATAGTTAAATTTATGTTGATCAATAAATATATTATTAAACATATTATCATTAATCCCTTATAGCAAATTATTCAACAATAAACTATTTTTTTCCTTTACTAACAAACTTTAAAGGACCGAAAAATTATGAGACAATTATACATATTCAACTAGAAGTTAAGATACACAAAGCTTTTGGTCGATTACTCACATAAAATATCATTATGTTCAACTCACTTTGGATGAAACAATCAATCATTGTCTTAAATGACCATCACATATAATTGGTACAGAACAATATTGATGTTCACCAATTTGACACCTCCAAGTTATTTCAACATCAATATCATTATAATTCATCCCAAGTTCATGACAAATAGTTTCTTTTATTTTCGCATATGACATGTTTAAATTACCATTTAACAACAAATTGATCATGTCATTGTATGTGATGCTACTATTCACATCGGGAATAATAGAGACAACATAATGACTTAACATAAAAATGTTATAAGACATTCTAAAAAAAAGAAACAAATTGGATTCCAGTTAATTGAATGTAATTTTAACTAAATCACATTACTCCAACACTATTTGCCAAAATTCATAGCAAGTTCCTAAACCAAATACAAATTCATAGCAAAGTATTATGTTTACCTTGCCTGTTGGACTAGAAACAATGCTAGGGCGGCGAGGGCAGAGGCGGCAGCAACGGATTTTGAAGAGGAAAACATCATAGAATGCTTGAAGACTAAGATGAGTTTGATTTTTAGGTGTTTTAAGGTAAAAAAAAAATGATTATAGTTTTTTTTTTAGAGAGAGGAAGGTCGTTGATGTATATGCCTATGTTTTTTGAACCGAGAAAGGGTTTTAATTTCATGTCATATCACCTTTTTGAAGAGTGATATGTTAAGTTATCACTTTTATGAAGCATGACATATTTAATTGTCTCTCTTCTGAATCACGACAACTATCCTGTCGTGCTTGGGAATAGCGATATTTAATAAATATTGTGTTTCAGAAGTGTGACAAAGTGAAAGTGTACTATTTCGCCAAAACTTTTTTAATTTATGTTATTCTGCCAAAATTTTTAGGTTGTTGTGCTAATTAAAAAAGATCCAAGTCTTTTTCATATTAAAAAAAAGAGTGTCTGCGTATCATTAATTTTTTGCCTAGGATTTTGCATGCATATTATTTGATTATATATTTAATATATTTTTTATTAAGTTTCAATGAAAATTACTTTAAATTTCTTATAAATGAAAACATTTGAATGGATAATATTTATTGAATTAACGTACATGATATTTGAATCCAAATAATTTTGTATGAAGTTTCCATAGTTTCTAATCAAGTTAGTTATTTTCTCTCTTTCTTTATACGGACATATAAAACTATTTTAATTTAACTATAAAAAAATAAAAATAAAATTTAGTTGTCATATATATGTACATATACATAATAACAATTCAGAAAATAGCAGTCTTTATAATTAAATTCTGTATAGTTTTCATATAAGCATGATTAAAGGTTAAAATAATATAATTCTTATCATATTGTTATTAAAAAGTCTCACATAAAAACATAAAAGATAAAAAGTTTCACGTAAAAACATAATATGAAGAAAGAAAGAGAGGTTAATTTTTATATTATAATTAATGCATGTAAAAAAATTAATTAAGAAATAGAAAATTAATCAGTCATTTTTATTTTTTTAAAAAAAATTAAGTTTGATTATGTGAATAAAATAGATATAATAAAATATTAAATTGAAAATATAATAAATAATAATCTAATATCACTTTTAAAAGTTTTGTTTTGATTACTGATATTGAGCCATACCTATAAAAGAAAAGATTTGCAAAAAACTCTTAAGAAAATAAAAATTGATAAATTATTGCAAACCATGAACTAATTTTATTTATAATTGATATTAAAAATTGCAGCAGCTTCTTCTATCAACTACTATTTTATGATTTTATTTTCCTTAAAACGTGTCTTTTTTATTACGCTTCAATTTGGTTCCGATGCTCCTCCCTCTTTCAATCATGGTGGGAGTGCGAATAGCGTGTTTGGTAATAATTAACATTTAAAGTATTTTTTATTTTAAAATATAATAAAATAATTTTTTTATTTTTTAAAAAATTATTTTTAACATTAACATATCAAAATGATATAAAAATATTAAAAATATTAATTTAAAAAAATAAAAAAATTATTTTTTTAAAAAAAATACTCTTAAAACCCAATATCAAATAGCTAGAAAGATTTCTTGGTCGCGATATTTTCTCCTTCCAAAATACCATAAAGATCTCCTCTGGATTGAATTAATGGCTCATCTCGTTCTTTGTGATTAGAAAGGGTAAGAACAGAGCGTGTTCTAATCTACTCAGTCACGATTTTTCAAATTAATGGTTCAATGTTTCTATCCCATCTCAGCTTATATATATCAATCAATCACAATCATTATTGCTGGTAGCAATGTTTTGCGTATTTTTCAAGATATTTATATCTCCAATTTGCATCAAATTAAAGATATTTTAATCTTTGATGATGTTGACAGTATTTAATCAATCATCACGGATTAGTTTAACCTCAAATTAGCAATTTAATAAACAATTTTACATTAATCATCTTCTACCAGAGTACATTATATTTTATGATCTCCTTTTTTAGCCACAGTTACTCCATCAAACAATATTAATTAATTAAAATACTTTAGATTACTACAGTGTTTCTCCACGTGATTTTTGTCTTGCTACAATATTTTCCTACATGTTTTTTTATTGATTTTTTTAAATTTTTTTTTTCATACTGAGCTGGTTAAAAATTTAGCTTTACAGTTTTTTTTTTCTTTAAAACACCGTTGATTCTTCCAACGTTTCCCCATGATTTTTTTTGTTTTGATTTTTTTTAAAATTATCTTTATCGATTTTATTGTTTTTAATATTGAGCTGGTTGAAAATTACAACTGTAGATTTTCTCATGAAACACTCTAGATTGCTACAGTGTTTCCCTGCATGTTTTTTTTCCTTTCGTTTTTTTTATATTTTCTAAAATTATCTTTGTTGATTTTATTTTTTTTAATATTGAGCTGCTTGAAAATTACAATTGTATATTTCATCACAAAAGACTATAGATTACTACAGTGTTTTCCTAAATGATTTTCATATTGAGCTAGTTAAGAATTTAGCTTTAACTTCCCCCATATGTTTTTTTTCCCATTTTTTTATTTTTTGCTTTTTGCTTCTTTTTTTTTTCAAAATTGTCTTCTTCTTTTTCATTTTTTTGAGTGTTTTTTTTTAGAATTTTTTTTGTCGATTTTATTTTTTTAATATTGAGTTAGTTGAGAATTTATCTTTGTAGTTTTTTTTCTTTAAAACACTATGGATTGATACAGTGTTTCCCCATATTTTTTTTCTTTTTCTATGATTTTTTTTCTAGAATTGTCTTTGTCAATTTTATTTTTTTCATATTGAGCAGGTTAAGAATTTAGCTTCGTAGTTTTTTTCTTTAAAACATTGTGGATTTCTACAGTGTTTCCCCACATGATTTTTTTTAGTATGATTTTTTTCAAAATTATCTTTATCGATTTTATTACTTTTAATATTGAGTTGGTTGATAATTACAACTTTAGATTTCCTCATGAAACACTATAGATTGCTACAGTGTTTTTCTACTTGGTTTTTTTTCTTTTGTTTTTTTTATTTTTTTCAAAATTATCTATATTGATTTTATTTTTTTAATATTAAGCTGTTTCAGATTTTAACTTTGTAGTTTTTTCCTTGAAAATATTGTGGATTGCAACAGTTTTTCTCCATATGATTTTTTTTATGATTTTTTCCACAAATCCATGACAACACGCAAGCATGCCACAAGCCCGTGGCATGGCGCGGGCATGACATCTTCTCAATACTTTAAAAGGCCTGGGGAAAGTACTATAGCTTTCCCCAAATGATTTTTTTTTACTTGTATTTTTTATTTTTTTTCCCCAGAATTGACTTCTTTTTTTTAATTTTATTTTTCAAAATTATCTTTACCAATTTTTTTTTAATATTGAACTGGTTGATAATTTAGCTATGTAATTTTTTTCTTTAAAATATTATGGATTGCTACAATATTTCCTTACATGGTTTTTTTTCTTTCTTTTTATGATTTCTTTTTTTTTTTTCAAAATGATCTTTTTTTATTTTATTTTTTATGGTATTGAGTTGGTTGATAATTTAGTTTCGTATTTAAAAAAAACACATTGTGGATTGCTGCAATGTTTTCCCCACATAATATTTGTTTTGCCACAGTGTTTCCTCACATGTTTTTTTTAAATTATCTTTGTCGAATTTATTTTTTCAATATTGAGATAGTTTAGAATTTAGCTTCAGCTTTCCCCACATGTTTTGTTCTTTCATTTTTTTCCTTTTTTGTTTTTCTTCCAAAAATTTTCTTTTTTTTTGTTTTATTTTCTTTTTTTGTTTGTTTTTTCATAATTGTTTTTGTTGTTGTTTTTTTTTTTTACTATTGAGCTAGTTGAAAATTAAATTTTTTAGTTTTTTTCTTTAAAACACTATGGATTGCTATAGTGTTTCTCCACATGGTTTTTTTAATGATTTTTTTGTTTTTTTCATAATTATCTTTGTTGATTTTTTTTTCACATTAAGCTAATTGAAAATTAAGCTTTGTAGTTCTTTAAAACACTGTAGATTGATACAGTGTTTCTCCACATGATTTTTGCCTTGCTACAGTGTTTCTTCACATTTTGTTTTTAAAATTGTCTTCATTGAATTTATTTTTTTCATACTTAGCTGGTTGAAAATTTAGCTTTGCAGTTTTTTTCTTTAAAACACTGTTGATTGCTCCAATATTTCCCCACATGTTTTTTTTTGTTATGATTTTTTTCAAAATTATCTTTATCGATTTTATTGTTTTTAATATTGAGATGGTTGGAAATTACAAATGTAGATTTTCTCATGAAACACTCTAAATTGCTACAGTTTTTCTTGCATGTTTTTTTTCCTTTCGTTTTTTTTTATATATATTTTCCAATATTTTTTTTGTTGATTTTATTTTTTTTAATATTGAGCTACTTGAAAATTACAATTGAATATTTCCTCACAAAACACTATAAATTGCTACATTGTTTTTCTAAATGATTTTAATATTGAGCTGCTTGAGAATTTAGCTTTAACTTCACCACATGTATTTTTTCTCGTTTTTTTAATCTTTTTTGCTTTTTTTTCCAAAATTATCTTCTTCTTCTTTTCATTTTTTTTGTGTTGTTTTTTTCAGAATTGTTTTTGTTGATTTTATTTTTTTAATATTGAGCTGGTTGAGAATTTAGCTTTGTAGTTTTTTTCTTTAAAATACTGTGGATTGCTATAGTGTTTTCCCACATGGTTTTTTTCTTTTTTTATGATTTTTTTTCTAGAATTGTCTTTGTCGATTTTTTTTCATATTGAGCTGGTTGAGAATTTAGCTTCTTAGTTTTTTTCTTTAAAACATTGTGGATTCCTACAGTGTTCCCCCACATGTTTTTTTTTGTTATGATTTTTTTCAAAATTATATTTATCAATTTTATTATTTTTAATATTTAGCTGATTGAGAATTACAACTTTAGATTCCTCATGAAACACTATAGATTGTTACAGTGTTTCTCTGCTTGGTTTTTTTTCCTTTCATTTTTTTATAAATTTTTCTAAAATTATCTTTGTTGATTTTATTTTGTAATATTAAGCTGGTCAAAAATTTAGAATTGTAGTGTTTTCCTTAAAAATATTGTGAATTACATCAATTTTTCTTCATATAGTTTTTTATTTTATAAATTTTTTTAGAAATCTATAACAACACATAAAAATACCACAAACACATGGCATCGCACATGCATATCATCTAGGGAATAACTAGGGATTGTTGTACTCTAAAATCAACCACCGCAGAAAGACACAATATAAGAAATTCGGTGATTATATATGATAAAAATATTGTGATGACAACACGAAAACCACTTCCAGGATGAGCAAAACCATGTCAGGTAAATTTCTAGATAGAAGAAAAATTATTTTTTAAAACGTTCTATAGAATCCATACTTAAGCATGTTTCTTGACAGGGATTGGCTTCTATCACAAACGATGGAATCAGCAATTTTACCCTTCAATTTGGCTCAGATGCTCTCTCTTCCAATCATGGCAGGCAGGTTCCATCTAGCTAGCTAGTTTTTTTTTTTGTCACGATCTTCTCTCCTTCAGAAATACTTCAAAGTTCTCTCTCTCTTGAATTGAATTAATTGCAATTATCGGTTCAGTGTTTCTACCCCATCCCAACTTACTTATATTTTACAATCATCATTGCTGTTAACAATGTTTTACGTAAATTTTAAGATATTTAAAAAAGATATAAATTTAAAAAATTCATATCTCCAATCTGCATCAAAATGGACTTTAACGTCGTTCCCTCGGTGGGGTGGTGGATACCCAACCCAGCAAGTTGTCTCTTTACTTTAAGGAGCACCAGAGAGGAAGGGACCAGCCTTGAGTTGAGTATTCATTAAGGCCAAGGCATCTTAGTTTTTTACCGTAATCTTTGATAATGACGACAGTATTTAATCAGTCAACATGGATTAGTTTAACCTTAATCACAATTAATAATCCCAAGAAGCTAAGCAGAAGTCATGGCTGAAGTCATGGCTGGTGGTCTGCACATTCTCATCCATGAAAAGAAAATCCTGAAAGGAAAGGGCAATAAATGTTTTTGTTTTCTTGGAACATTTTAGAATCTGCCTTCCCAGTAATTTAGCTTTAACTATCTGCCTAACTGCGCTACGCAGCAATATTTTTTGCATTAAAAATTGATGTTTAAATAGCACAAACATGTTTTTTTTTATTAAAAAAATTTGTAATTTAAGTTATAGAGTGAACTGGATCAAATAAATAATTTTTTTTATTTTAATCATATGATAAAAAAATAAAAAATAACAATAAATGTACCAAATAAAAAAAATGGGGACAATAACCTAAGAAAAAAAATTGTAAAAAAAAGACAAACGATGTAGTTCAATTGATTAAATATGAAAGGATAAAAGTGGGGAAAAAAAACCCAACTTGATTCAATTCAAGTTAGCATGACAAATCTATAACTTAGAGAATAAGGAGCGACTCAACTTGAGTCAACAAGCCATAAAAAAAAAAAACATAAAAAATCACAGAGTTGAAAAGAGCACAAGTAAAAGAAATGATGTCAACTAACGTTAACTTTTCAAACTCGTGACTAAGAGTATTAGACTGGAAGCACCCTATCTGGATAAACCTCAAAACTCAATTCCTAACCAATTAAAAGTTCATATAACAACTTGTAAAAAGAATACCAATTATACAAGAAGATCCAAAACAAAAAATGACAATTAAAAGAATGGGTTCAGAACTAAAATACAAAATAATTTTTTTTTATTGAATGGTGAAATTAAAAAAAAAATAACTGAAAAAATGGACTAGAAAGATAATAAAAAGAAATAGGATTAAGATTGAAATAAGAAACAAAAACAAATTAATGCTGTCAAGCTTGCTATAATAAAAGATTCTAAGTAGTTTGGTGTAAACCTCATAAAGAGACAAACTTCATTATTATTATCCTAGAGAGAATAACCTTGTGAATTTAAGATTCACATTTACAACCCCTTTCGCTCATAAAAAATTATAAGTTCTTTGTTTGTTATTGTCTTCAGCTTCTACTTGCATCATACATTTTTTATTGAATGGTGAAATTAAAAAAAAAAAATCAATTCAACAAAAAGACCAAAAAAATAATTAAAAAAATAAGGATCAAATTAAAAAAATAATATATGGCAAATTGGGATTGAAAGATAAAATCGAAAACAAATAAAACTTCTACAAAAAGACCAAGAAAAAAATAAGAATAAAAAAAATAAAGACTCATCAATGATAAAGCAGACAACCATCAACGACACACATTATACCAACAATATGAGAACATGATGAAACTTCAAATGTTATGACGAAAAGGCATTTTTAGATGTTGAGAGGCACCACACGCGTCGCATAAATGGCGTGGCCGCCTCCCACTCGCTAAAAAGTGCACCACATGCATACCAATCTTTTTTTTTATTTTTATATTTAGTCAAATGTCAATTTTTTTCTTAGCTGACCTGATACTAATGAGAAAATCATGGTGAAAAAACAACAAAGACAAACTTACGTTTTTTTGACTTCTAATGACATTTTAATTGTTTTATTATGTTTTATATTTTTTTTGTTTTATTTTTTATATTTAGTAAAATATCAAATTCTATCTTGACTGACTTTATAATAATTAAAAAAACCATTGGGAGAATATGAAAATGCTCATTGACGCTGTTTTTAAAATTTTTATTTCCAGTAGTATTTTTGTCATTTTGTTGTGCAATTAAAGTATAAAAAACTTATTTTTTCTTGGTAAATTTGATAATAACTAATGGATCTTGTGAAAAATATTTTATTGCCCCTAATAATTAGTGTTGATTTTTTTTTTTTTTTGTGAGGGACAAAATCATGAGAACATTATTTTAACTCACATGCTGTAGTGAAAATCCCTCTCCAATTAAATTTTGTTAATAACGCATATAATTTTAAATGATTTTTTATTACCCTGATTAGAATTCACCAAAGTTCCAGCACAAGCTAGATTGCAAGGCAAAGTTCAAACTCAAACGAGGCATGCAATGTCCTAGAGTGAAAACTAGTCATGGATGATTAATGCATGTCATGGCATTTTCACGGTGTTAAAAAATATTCTAATTTTGAATTTTATTATTTAATATTTTCTCTAATAAAAAATCATTATTACAGCTCTTTAGATTGCTTGTATGCTAAAAAAAAAATCTTAAACAAAATTTAAAAAATAACAAAACATCTCTAAATTAATTAGAAAATAATTCTTAATCAACTAAAAATATGTTAAATCCTGAATAATAACTTTTAGATATTATTTGAAGGAATTATAAATATTCAATGACTACAAGATTTTAATTTTATACAAACCAAGGTTTTTACAATCTTTTAATAAAATTTCATCTCGATCCAATAAATACATAAAAAACATGTCCATTAACATAAAGTTGACACACTTGATTTTAATTAACATAAAAACAGGTCAACTTGACACACTTGATTGTTCGCAATGAAAAACAAGTTGGTCCATTGATTTTTTTGTGGCAAAAAATTTCTACTACTTCAATATCTTCAAAGTTAGCTTCAAGAAACTCATTTTGAGTATCAAAGAGTTCTTCACACTCTCGAGAGAGAATCTTTATAGATCCTAACTTACAGAAATTTCATAATCATCGAATTTTGGTGGTATGTCAATCCGTAAAAGAATTAGAAATATTAAAAAAAAATCAGTTTTAATATTATAATCATCTTGATCTCTTTTCGATCTCTATCAATTGACGAGATAATTCTTTTAACTTATTTTTATCTATCACCGTCAATTAATGGGTTAAATATATGTGTTTTCTATCACGAGTTCATGAACATCTCTTTTCAATGAGAGAACCTCTTTATCTTTGATGTGATCCTAGTTTCAACACCAAGAGATCAATTGGAAGTTTCAGTAACGAGACTTGAGCAAAGAGCTTCATGGATTCAATTAATTAACTTCTTCGAGATATATAGATTAATGTGGACTTAAAGAGGATATAAAAAAAATAAAGAACAAACCTTAATTAATTTAATTCGTGTTTAAGAAGAGCTTGTAGGGGAGCTTAAAGAACTTATAGAAAGATTGGATAAGGAGATTCAAATATGTGAGTTTTGACCTTCCACTAATGTTTTGGCTATAAATGGAGCTACATAATGAATTTTGATGCGATTCTAGTTGAATTGAAAATTAGACATCTATACTTTTCCCGTGACATATGGTATAACTTCTAATTC
>Ga0325414_1005725_pt1 | contig 13149 bp, 3 predicted proteins | sample PopdelMetagenome_8_FD_206183 | JGI IMG/M metagenome (GOLD analysis project Ga0325414, IMG submission 206183) | Populus deltoides microbial communities from Bellville, Georgia, United States - Leaf-PdKOR-R3 | ecosystem: Host-associated > Plants > Phyllosphere > Phylloplane/Leaf | place: USA...
CCATTGTTTCAAAAACATGGCCATTAAATTCAAACAAAAATAAAATAAAATTAGAGGGATTTTATTTTATAATAATTCAGCCATCGAAAAGAAGTAAAAAAGAAAGAGGAGGCAACTAACAACGAGTTTATTCTCGAGTAAACATCAATTAAAAGAGGAAAACAAAGAAATTTCTACTCAAATTTCAAATAGAAATGGATTCTTGCAAACGCAAAGCCAACATAATTATTAGAAATTTGAGGGGATAAAATTGGGACCACAAAATGCATGGAATGTCTATCAATCTTAGCCAAAGAGCACAGAATCAATCAATTTCTTGTAATAATAGTGATGGGGACATGAAACAAAAAAAGGGCCCACAAAGAGCAAAAAAATATGAAAATCTTTGGTGGGCCCTAGCAAATATAATCTTTTGCGGGTCCCAGTTCCCTCTGCTCTAAATCTTCCCCAAATTTCGAATCTGTCCCCGTCGAGGGTGTCCAAAGTAGAAAGTTTTTAATTACTCGGTTTTTTCATACTTGAGTACTGTGGGGCCCTATTAATGTCTGCCACGTGTCGCATGCTCTGTATATGTTAAAACAGAGTACCGTGGAGCTTGGTGGGGAACCTGGAATCGTCAGATCACGTCAGGCCACGTACACTCAGTAAGTTTGGATAAAACAAATTTCGACAAGTTGATTTTTTTTTAAATAAAAAAATCAATTCGAACGAAATGATTCGGTCTCCTCTCCTATTTTAAAAAATTCTTGAGTCTTTTAATTATAATTTTTTAAAAGGTTTTGAAATAATGGACTGGGTGGGTTTTGTTTTTAAAAAAACTATTCAATTTATTTGATTTTATCAAATCTAAAACTCTCCAATCAAGCAACTTTTTTTTAAAAAAATTTTCTAATAGATTCTTTTAATTTGATAGCTTGATTTTTTTTATTGAATGTATGTCAGTTTTTTTTTTAATTTCTCAGTTATTTTGGAGCAATGCCACCGATTTTCTTTTTAAAATATTTTTAATTTAGTTGAACTATTAATATAAGTATCAGTGAAAAATTGAGTGAGTGTGTATATATATATATATATATCCTCTACTATAAATTATTACATTAAAAAGTTTCATATTTGTATTTTTAAAGTTATTGCCAGTAACTTAGAAAACATTGGATGAGATTTTGACATCTCAATTTGTGTAGAATATTCTATTAACTTTTAATAAAAATATACCGGAGCAAAAAAATATTGAATTAAAAAATGGTTATAATCTCATTTTAATGATAAAAAAGCTTTAGTTTCCAAGACCAAATACTTGTTAAAAAGTAATAAAATAATTCTTTTTTGTTGGCCATTGAGAAATTGATTTTTTTTTCTAAATAAAGTAAAACATCCTAGTAAGGGTGGGTAAAAAAACTGAAAAAACCGAACCGTGAAAAAAAATTGATTAAACCAATTAGAATTTTTAAAAAACCCACCGGTTCGATTAAGTTTCGGTTTTATAAGTTTGAAACTGAAAAAACCGAACCGAACCCAAACCGAAAAAAACAGAAAAAACCAAGCCAATTGGTTTGAATCGGTTTTTTTCCAAAATAATTGAACCGAACCGAAATCTGTCGGTTTGAACTGGTTTCAGTTTTTTTAAATGATTTTAGTTATTTTTTTATAAAAACCAAATTAAACCAAAAATGATCACCCAACATAATAACATAATAAGTATACTATTTATTTAGACTTTCAATTTCAATTTAATTTTTTTATGCAAAAGATATATTTGATTTGATAGAATCAAGAAAAACACTGCAAACTTTAATCACGCCTCTTTCAATCCAATATTCACTTCAACATTTGTTTTTTATTTATAATAATCTTCTGATAAAATCCAAGCTTCTTAATTCTGGAAAAATGTTTCATTTATGAAGAAAAAACTTATATTCATAATATTCTAAGTGCGATCTTCTTTATTAAATAAATTTTTGTGTTGTATCACCTTTTAATTTTTAATATCACAAATATTTAAGAATCACAAATAATTATAAGGATGCACATAATTTAAAATATAAAAAAGAATATTCTGAGTGTTTTAAAAACAGGACAATTTCGGATGACTGATAAATAAATAAATATAAAGTAAAAAATATTAAATAAATAAAAAAAAAAGGAGCAAGAAAAATTGGGACAAGTTGCATCAGGCACAAAAAATGGGAGGCCTAGGCTAGGGAAGCCTGGCCGTGGCTACTTTACACATTTATCTTTTTTCTAAGAAAGGGGAAAGCACGAGCGATGCATTGCCACTTCCTTCCGGGCACGTCGCCCTCTACAACTGTTTTGGCGACTCTACAATCGTCGTTGAAAAGCGGGGGCTGTCATTTTATATAGAGTCTGACATTACCTTTGAAATTGTTTTTTTTTTTTTTTTAAGTGTGTTTGATTTAATTTTTTAATGTTTTTATATATGTTAATTTTATAACTTCTAAAAATTATTTTAATTTACTTATAAGCAAAACACTATATTAAAAAGTACTTTACATTACACGCACTTAGTACTATAAACTCTAAATTATTTTTTTTTTTACTTTAAACACCTTAAAATCACCATGAAAAACTTTTCAAAAATTATTTTAATTTAAAAAACCATCACCACAATAACTCAAAACACCAAATTAAAATAAAGTATCCATTTATATTTTCTTGTTCCTGTACTCTAATAATAGCAATTATAAATAAACTCTCCTTTTATACACAATTAAAATAATATCAAAATCAGTGGTTACGGTTCATTTTTAAAGTGTTTTTTACTTAAAAATGTATCAAAATAATTTTTTTTATTTTTTAAAAAATTATTTTTGATATCAGCACATCAAAATGATTTGAAAACATTAAAAAATATTAATTTGAAATAAAAAATAATTTTTTTTAAAGTTTTTTTAAAATTTTTTTGAAATACAAAAATAAATAGAGTCTAAATATATGAAAAATAAAGATGAAAATGAGCGGTGAATTAGGATTGTGTGAAAATAAATCGCTAGCAAGTGAATAGTAATATATTTTATATTTTATTTTAAAATTTACTACGAACACTTAAAGACATGACCATATAAAATAAGTATTTTTTAAATATTTTTAACTAATATAATTAATTTTTACCTCACTAGTTGATTATTATTCCTTTTCAAACATGATTCAACAATAAGTGATAAATATATTCAGATAATGGTCAATGAGTGCACTAAGGAAACTTGTTATTTTTTTTTTGTGTGTGTGTGTAAATGTAGGAATTGGCTGATATTTAACAGAGAAATAAATAAATGTAGGAATTGGCTGATATTTAAATAAATAAAAACCATCTCCCAATATCAACCACACCCAAGGATCAAGTTACAAACAGGTTAACTTTCAATATAGAGGTGTAAAATCCAAGGGAGCGGACACTTGGCAATTGACAACAATAACCCAAGGGCGACGAAAACCTAAAAGTTAAGATCCAAGAAGACTGGGGGTATTCTTGCTTAATTAATGACATTATTTTAAGAAAATACAGGGCAGTCTAGGAAGGATCTGGTTGACTGACAGCCTGCAAATCCTAGCGAGTGAAAAAGGTTTGAAGAGGATTTTGGCCACGCCAGTCGTAAAAAGCAACGACAATGTCCCAAAACATATTGGCATCGTGAGTACACGGGTAATTACATGTACAGACTCGTGCAACTGAAGAAATCATCTCATCAAATCCCATTTATCTTTCTCTCTGGTCCAAAAGCAAAGCGTGTTTGGTGGTTATTTTCTTCTTTTTTTCCTAGATTTTGCACAGATCCACTGCTAGAAAAGGGCTACAGTTTTTGGTTACTTTGACTTGACAAGCAAGATGGGGCCTTTCCCTCTCTCTAAATTCAGGATCTTCTTGACCGATCTTACCTTAATCGGGTCTCCAAAAATCAAACGAGAGATTTCATTAGATCTAGCTACCGGCCCCACTCCAATTGTGAGCGTCGTCGCGGTGGAATTCGATGCCTTTCTACTGGTTTGGCAGAAATTTCCTAAGGGGTGGCCCGCGCACCCCTTGCTTTCTTCGTCAATTAAAAGAATTGATTGACTTCACATTGAAGACATTCATTATTCAATGGAGATTGATTATCGACTGATCTTTAGACTTTTTCATGACAGTGACAAATTCAGCAGTATTCGAGGGACATATCATAGTTAAATCTCATCCAAGTTGACGCACCGGGATTCAATTGGATTGGGGCCTCTCGCTTTTTTACCAAACAAGAAACTTCATCCGAACATTTTTTATTGTTCGGAGCTGCTACTGTCGGTGTTTGTTGCGAAACATGCCCTCTTGGTCATGATGCAAGATTCGACTTGTTAGCATTTCACGTGCTAGCTCCTACAAATCCCTCCAAAGAACGCTAGACAACGTGAATTAAAACTACTGGTTTGGCTGGGATTTAGTTCTTTGCTTTTTTGTGCTGCATGCAATAGAGCTCACATGTTATTCGAGCATTGGGCCACCTCCCTATCTCATCACTACTCTTTCTTGTACAAAATTGTTTTTTTTTGTTGTGAACGTGATTTGGATGGTGTGAGATGGTATTTTTTAAAGTAATTTTTATTTAAAAATACATTAAAATAATGATTTTTTTATATAAATATATCAAAACAATTTAAAAACATTAAAAATTAATAATTTAAAGCTAAAAAATTCAAAACATTTGAAAACCACGGTCCAATTACACAAACAAACACTACCAATACATCAATGAAGTCTTTTCAGTCCATCACAAGCCATCGGTTTCATTGCATGCACGGTCCTTTGCAATCAATTTTTAGAGTCCTAATCTATCATCTTGTGTTGGAATTGCTAGAATGGTATATTTAAGGGTTTAAAGGGCATATATTTGCTTATTCATATGTGTTTATGGTTCATTAGATCTCGCACTTTGTTAAACAAAGTGTTGTTGTGAATAAATATCTAAAATATATTTTTTTTCTAAGTCACGAGACAATATATAAATACAATTATATCTTCCAGTAAAGGAAAACACTCTACTTTAAGGTAAACTAAATTTTCAAACATTTAAATACAAGATTGGTCACCTAACTAGATTTTCAAGAGTAATTACAAAATCAATCCAATAGATTACTCGGAGAAAAAAAAAAGCTTATGCAGACCCTCCCCCTCAAGTTGGAGTATAAATATACATCAAGCCTAACTTATCGATTATACCATGAAACACTTTTCCTGAAATTGCTTTCATGAGCATATCAGTTAGCTGACTTTCAAAATGAACAAACACAAAATGTATAATCTTGGGATCAAGGTTCTCTTTTATGAAACGATGATCAACCTCAACATGTTTGGTGTAATCATGTTGTACAAGATTCTATGCAATCTCAATGGATGTTTTATTATCATAATGAAGACTCATTGGTTTTTCATATCTAAATCCTAGATCTTTTAATGCACTTCTAATTCATAATAATTCACATATACCATGATCCATACCTTAGGATGCAACTTTTACACTTGATCTTGCCACACCTTTCTGCTTCTTGCTCCTCCAGGTGACAAGATTACCTTTCATAAGTGTAAATATCCAGATATGAATCTTCTATCAGTTTGATCCCCTGCCCAATTAGAATCTATGTATCCTTTAATGTTGGAAACATTATTTTTTTTAGAACTATAATCCTTTTCTTGAAGCACTCTTCTAGTATCTTAAGATTCAATATACTTCATACATAAGTTCTTCACTTGGTGCGTGTGAGAATTGGCTTACCATAATTACTATATAAGGTATACTTGGTCTCGTATGTGACAAATAAATTAGTCTCTCAACTAACTATTAGTAATGACTTTTGTATATTGGAGCCTCATCTAAAAAAAGTTCAAGCTTATGATTCATTTTTATAGGTGTTTCTATTAGTTTGCAAGTTAGCATTTAATTTTTAGTTAAAAGGTCTAACACATATTTCTATTTTGAAATGAAAATCTCATGTCTCGATCTACCAACCTAAATTCCCAAGAAATAATTAAGTTATCCAAGATCCTTCATTTTGAATTGAGTAGCCAAATACTCTTGTAATGCTTTAAGGTTGTTACTTTTTTTTTATAAACAAAGTATAATCTGAATAAATTTTCTTAAATCGAAGGACTTCATTATAGAGGAGAATCAATACGTACAATGACTTCTTCAACTTATAAACTTTGTTTCAACATGAAGAATTAAGTTTAACTTTAGGTGGAAACTTCATGTAGATTTCCTCCTATAAATCTTCATTGAGAAATGTATTTTTTACATCAAATTATTGTAAAGCCAATCTCAATTTGTTGTTATAAATATAAGAATGCATGTTGTATTGATCTTGGCTACCATTGCAAAAGTCATTTGATAATACAAACAAAACCTTTATGTATATCCTTTTACAACTAACCTTGCTATATACCTATCAATATTGTAATCTTCTTTAAGTTTCACCATAAAAACCCATCTACACCTAATTTTCTTATCTATTTTAGGTAATTGGATAAGTTCTCAAGTGACATTCTTTTACATGGCCTTTATCTCTTTGCTCATGACCTTTGTCCACTTTGGATTGGTTAATGCATCTTGAAAACCACAAGGAATAAATATAGTAGATAATTGATTAATAGTAATGCATATGATTTAGACAATCTATGAGACGACACATGGTTGCTAATTAGATACTTGACCTTGACTTTTAGATCAAGTTCATATTGTTTATTTGTAACCTCTTTATTTGATCTTTGTGAATACTTGAGAGTTATATTTTCTTCATTAACATATATTTCGTTAGAATCATCAATAATTAGATTCAAAATTACTTTAAGTAGAACATTCTAGATTGATTCTTCAATTAATGGTACAAATATAGGCAAATCTAAAGGCATACTTGAGGTATTTTCTGGTTATACTATCAACTCACTCTCAACTTGAGGAATATTACACATTCTTGTTGACAAATTTACCAAATTGTTCATTCATTTCTTTTAACTTTCTCTACCAATCTTTTCATCTATCTATTTATAGTACATTCTTTTCATTATAGCTCATTCCTTGAAGAGAAGGTCTATAAACCCCTCATGAGTAACAAGGTTCTGATTCACAAAAAGAGGCATCTAAAGTCAAATTTAGTTTTCAAGTTTAAGTGTCATATCACTTATATCCTTTTTGAAACTCAGAGTAGCTAAGAAAAACACATCATTTTACACAAGGATCAATTTTTCTTCATGGATTTTTTAGGATGTGAACATATACAGTACAACCAAAGACTTGTGGTTCAAGATTTGAAAGGTGAGGAATTGGAAGTAAGCATTGTGTTTCTTGCTAAGAGGTTTAAAAGTATATCACTCGAATAGTTGTTTGATTAATGAGATAAGCAATCAATTTCACAGCCTCTCTATAATAAAATCAAGGTATGTTCATGCTAAAGAGAAAGACATGAACTACCACTAATAATTATATACTCTTTCTTTTCACCAATCCATTTTGTTGTGGAGTATAAGTATACAATGTTTGATGAAGAATCCCATGATTACTTAAAAACTTACTGAAAAATTCATCTATATATTTAGTATCATTATCGAATTGCAGAACACAAATATGTTTTTAGTACCAGGTGTTAACCATATTATAAAATTCTTAAAATGCTATGTATATACCCTATTTTTTGTTAAGAAATGACACCCAAATCATTCTTATATATTCATCAATAAATGTAATAAAGTAACAGACTTTAGAAATAAAAAGAATTTTTATAGGATCTTGAGCATCGAAGTGAATAACCTCAAAAGGTATTTAACTCTTATTTAGACTTTGTAAATATAGAATATAATTGCTCTTAGCCAATTCATAAGTGTCACAATAAAAATTTAAATCAATCATAATTGAAAAAAATATGGTTTTATCTTTCTAAGATAACCAAAAGAAAGATACCCTAGTATATTATGCCATAATGATATATTTGCTCGAGCCATGTCCATGCTAGTAGCTTGATTTTTTTGACTAAATTTCGATCCTTTATTTTATGTCAACTCTAGGTAGTAAAGTTTCCCTCCGTTTAACATTATAACCAAGAATCTTTCGAGTTAAAATGTTTTGAAAAACATAAAAAAAAATAAAATGTTACAATGCAAGCAAGAGTGAAGGTAATTTAGTTAACAAACAATATATTATATTAAAGGAATAGAACAATAAGGACCATATTTAAAGTGAGAGCATTGGATAAGATGACATATCCCTCTCTAATAATTGGACATGTGTTACCATTAGTTGTGGAAATAATAAATTATAGAGAAAGGAAAAAGATTTTAATTCGATGAAGTCCTTGATCATGTGATCAAATGCAACTATATCAATAGCCAAGTTTATTCTTGGAAGTTGAAGAGAATATAAGCCTTACTAATAACTTTTGAGTGAGCAATATTTGTTGTAGTTAGTGATTGGCTTTCTTCTATAGAGATCACTATTTTCCAACAATCTTTTTTTTTTAGATTTTTTCATGAAGTCCCATCACATGGGATTGCCAATTAGTTCATAATATCGCTGTTTTAAATGGCATGTTTCACCACAAAGAGAACATCTCAATCTGCTAGACTTGCTGGTTGGTTGATTATTACAACTTTGTATAGAGCCTAATAGTGGTCCTTGCTAGTTTGATTAGCCAATATAGTCAAGCTTTCTAAGATTAGACGAGAACCTCTCATTGTTTATTTCTGTTGTTATTCTCTCATAACACATGAATGTGTACTCTCTAAAACAAGTTTTGAGTTTTTTCATAAGATTTCTCTACAAACCTAATCAAATTTAAAGTTAAATACATTTAGAAAAAAAATGAACTCGAAGCTTAGCCATTATGGAATGCAACTAGACCGCCCCTTCAACTGTTCCATCCTAAGAGGCAGCTTTATAATTAATTTCTTGAAAAATAGTAACAAGTTCATTATAATATGTTGATAATGGTCGACCATATTTTGCATGGTATTGTAAGAGCTCTGATCCTATTAAAAGATTAAAAGCTTTATCCTGATCCATCATAGAAGGTTTATGATACAATCTCCCATATATCCTTGTTTATGGGGAGATGAATAAATCATTGCATCAGCGACAGACTCATTGAGTCAACAAACCAACCTTTTACTTTGTTGTTTTTAATTCATGTTTCAAGATTGGGATCTTCAGATGCTGTATATTTCGCTTCTTAGGTGAGTATCCAACTTTGTTACGAGAGCCAATGCACATTATTGGTGTAGTTTGTAAATGAATAAAGAAGAAAAAGATGTCTATCCCACATAAAAAAAAAAATCCCTCCTAAGTGTTTATAAATGTGGGTTTTTATTTTGTAGTAAATTGAGTGAAAGTCGTGGTAGATGAGTTCTTCTAGTGGGTTTTCTAACGCTATTATATGAATATTTACAATATTAAAAGATAGCACTTGACACTTGTGACTGTTGGGGATTAATTTGTTTTTAAATTAATTTCTTTTATTTTTATAATTAATTTTAATGTTTGTGACTGTTAGGATAAAACTGAATAACATCTATTTAGTTTAATTTAAAATATAATTGTTTTCTTGATAGTCATTTAGTTTCATTAACAATTATAATATTAAAAGACATAATATTTCATTATAATATTTTTAAGTCTAATAAAACCATTTACTATACAGGAAAAAAAAAAAAAAACAAAACACAAACATATTTTTTTCTCTTGTTTTCTCTTCTCAATTTTTCAGAGGTTTAGACAACTTATTATTAAGGCATTGTTTCAATATAGGATAACTTTAAAGCAAACTCTTTATTTGTTTACATCTTAAATAATTTCTCTTAACAGACATGAACATGATTTGAGAGCATATGAGTGATTGGTCTTATCCAGTGTAATTACCAGCAGTAAACGCAAAGTTGTCTTGGAGGACAGTGATCTGTGTTGGAAGTGGTTCGGTTGATTTGTCTGAAGTGATGGCTATCAGACTCACAACACATTTACGTTGGTGATATTCAAACTACGAACTTTAGAATAATATTCGGTTGATTACCACATATTTCTTTAGGGTTAATCGTGTAGCTCCGATTCCATTTAAAAAGAGTTTTTATGTGAATAAATATTTTATATATCTCTTCTCAGAGACAAAAATTCATATATATATATATATATATATATATATATATATATATATATATATATATATATATATCGTTATAAACATACTTTGAAAAATTATGATATCGATCTATGGTTGACTAAATCAACTATAATAATACATGGCTTTAATTAATTTGCATGTGCCATCTAATCCAGGATGACAGTACTAAAACTAAATTGATAAATCTTACATGCCGAGAATAAAATTAATCGGGAAATTGGAATATTAAGACACGAAAAATTTTATTACAAGAAAGGACATTTTCAACTTATATCATAACATGTGTAAATTTGTTTTCTTGTACCGTATCTGGAATTTTTTTTTTCTACATCTTATGGACCCTCTTCAAATTAAAATATATGATAGAAGATTAACATTTCCTTTTCCCTCTCCCGTCGAAGTCTGAATTATACACTGGATTCTTAATAAATGCTAGCTTGTTTGGAGAAACCGAGAGGGCATCCCAGCCCATGAAACCTAGATCTAGCAGCCACTATAAAGTTTCAAACAAAGACATGAGCACAGCACATCTCTCCTGCATGTGAAGAGATCAATTTCCTTGTTTGAAACAGTGACCACCACGTCGTCATAAAACAAACTTAAATTAGCTTCTTCAAGAGTCATCCTTGGGAACAATAAGAAAATCGTAGTTATAAGACTTAGTTTGGCATGACGGTTGCCCTGAAACTTAGATAATTGATCAAGATTTTGGATGAATTTTAAATTATAAAAAATCAGACTTGTGATCGATCTGGTTAAATTAGGACAACATATTAGATCAACTAATAACTCGGGACCTGACATAATCCGGATAAGATGTATTTTTTTTATTTTTTTTTAATAAATCTAAAAAATATAAAATTAATTTATGAATATTTAGCTTCACATATCTTTTTTATAGTTTACATTTATATGAATTATTTTTCAACTTTTCAATGTGAGATAACTATATGTAACTTATATTCTCATGAATTATTTCTTAACTTTTTAATGTGAGATAACTATATATAACCTGCATTCACATGAATTATTTGTTAAATTTTTGATATACAATAAGTATACTACATTTCACCTTTAATATAAATTTATATAAATTGTTTCTTAATTTTTAAATGAGAAATAACTATATTACATTTTATATTTTTTTATAGCTTACATTAATTTATATTATTTTAAAACTTTTATGTGTATTTTTTTTTCGAGTTCACCTAGGTCAATCTTTATGATTCAGAACCTAATTTCTAAGGCAGGGTCAATCTAGAACAGATTTAATAACTATAAAAAAAAGAGACGAAAAAAAAAAACAAAAAACAGAAAGAAAGGAAGAAATTACGAGACCAACTTGCAAATTGATTGCGAGGATCCCGACCGTGCTTTGATTTTTCAGGATTTTTTTTGCTAGAATTAGCTTCAGGTTCTTTCCACCCTATCTTGATTGCGTATTACTAGTTTGGTATTCTTTACAAAGAAAAAATAATTTCATGATTTGGAATCTGTATTCTTTATAATTAATTTTGAAGTTTCTTAGTTATGAAATCTTTATTTCTACAGATTAGTTTTTGTTTTTTTGTTTACGCTCGCTCTTCCATAACGCTATCTTGCAATATGTTGCTTGAAAAAGATTTTCCAAGTAAAAGAGATCGCGGCCAGGCAGTGCTTCCTACCTATCTTGTCCCATCATTGAAGTTCCGATAATATAAAACCTTTTTTTTAAAAAAAAAACATGCACATATTTTTTAATTTTCTACATGTGAACACATAACAAGAAATTCCTCAAGGCGATCCATTCCCATCGATCACAACAATAGACTAATATTCACCGGTTTCTATTGATCGATTACGTAAAACCTATATCTTTGCCTAAGGGAAATTAATATTTTCTGGTCAAACGAGCATGAACAAGTACAAGGTCCAACAAAAGTTAAGCAACCATGTTGTTTGTTTCCAACGTTTACACTCAAGAAATATTATATATTTGTTTTCTAGAGATTATATCGGTTTGAGTTTTATAAATTTTAGAATTAGTCAGGTTTATATGGTTATTAACTTTAAGGTCCATGAAATTTGTTAAATACACGCAAACTGGTCCAAACAACCATATTAATAATAATAATAATAAAAAAGTTGAAGATCATGTAAGAATTGACGAGGATTAATGCCAATAATATGTTTGTAAACCGTGCTAGCCTTGACAATGCGCGCGGTTAACTCGAAAATCATTTTGCATTTCATGGGCGAGAAAAGACAAGGGGTGTTTCGTTCACATATATACAGATCTCCCTCGATATCTCTCAATCACCATTTTCTTCCATGCTTCATATATATTCTTTCAGGCTATTAATCCTGCTCTTGCTCAATTGTACATGCAAGTGGTCACAGTCTTTCTAGCTAGTACTGCTATATAAGCAGGAAGAGCTTGCAAATCGGTGAACTTTTTTTATATATATTCCCTTTCCAATCCTATATCTTTCGTGGGACCTCATGATAGTGATCTCAGTATCCCACGGTATGTTTAGGGCTTGTAATGGAAAAGAAAAGGCAAGAAAAGTAACCTTCTTTGCTCAATTGTTGTTAGCTTGCTTTCATCTAACAGTCTATACATGATTGTCATGATTATAAGTAATTTCATGCGTGAAAATCCACTCCTTTTAGAAAATCTTGCCTTGCTGTGATGTCCAACCAGAATCAAATCCCGCACATGAATTTTTAGGTCCCTTTTTTCTCATCTAATTCGCTGGTAAGGCTAACATGGAATCAGGCCATGTTTCTAGCTATTATGAGTAGTCTCTTCAATTGTACATCTTCTTCTTTTGGCTAAGCACTCGAATTTGTATCAAGGATTTGGCTTTGGTCATTTTGTCCAGCTATAAATATTCCTCTTTCTTTTCTTCTTCTCTTGTCAACTCATTTTTCCAACATGAGAAGATATTTTCAATTGGATGACAGTGAAATTTCCCTTGTACATCACGCTAGATTTTGTCCATTTTTGTGTTATTTTTAAAA
>Ga0325414_1005727_pt1 | contig 13148 bp, 4 predicted proteins | sample PopdelMetagenome_8_FD_206183 | JGI IMG/M metagenome (GOLD analysis project Ga0325414, IMG submission 206183) | Populus deltoides microbial communities from Bellville, Georgia, United States - Leaf-PdKOR-R3 | ecosystem: Host-associated > Plants > Phyllosphere > Phylloplane/Leaf | place: USA...
ACATCTACTAACAAAATACATATACTAAAAAAACAATAAAATTGACATTTAATTAAATGTTAAAATTTAAAAAGATATAATTACTTACAAAAATTGATAAAATCCGTCGGTAAATCAGAACACGCGCAGATGTTGTGACCACAAAACTTCAAGAAATATAACTTGTTGTGCTGATATGAGGAAGATTTTTTTTTTTTTTTGGGAGGGGGGGCTGGTTGTTTGCAGATGGGGAGAGTTGGGATGAGGAAGAAGAAGGAGAAATAGGGGATGAGAGGGTCGGCAGTGCTGTCATATATTAACTTTTTCCGACGGTTTTACCGATGAAATGTCCGTCGGTGATTCTGATGGAAACATAGACATGTCACCGTACGGATCTGCCATTTCAAATCCCTCGGTGAGTCCGTCGGAAATTTAAATGGCGAACCGGTCGCATCACTTTACGGGCACTGTACGGGTAGTCGTTTTTGAATCCGTCGGAAAAAAAAAACCGCCAAAACCCCCACGTCAGCGACCCGTCTTTTTTTAAACTCAAAAACTTTTCCATCCGTAATTCAGTCGGTAAATACCGACGGAAAATGTCCGTCGGTAGTTACCGATTGAATTACGGACGGAAAAGTTTTCGTTGGTTTTTACCGACTGAATTACAGACGGAAAGTGGCCGTCGGTAATTTTGACCTCAAAATACTGACAGAAAATATTCCGTCGGTAAAGCCGTTGGTATTTAGCGAATTTCTGGTAGTGATTTTTTGGATTCAAAAGGAAGGATTACCCCTTGATATTTGCATGACATGCCTGGGATTTGATCAATTTTGAAAGTCTTTCAATGATTTTTTTATTATATTTATTCAATCTTAAATTAAAATAAATTATTAAATATTAAATGATTTTTTTTTTTTAATGAAAAGAGAAACATCATCATTGCATTATTCCAGTGACCAGCAATCCCTCTCACACGAAATAATGTTTTTTCAAGGGGAATTAGCTTTTGTTAAATTAACCCTTAGTGATTATTTAAATTTTAATTTACCTTTTCGTGTCACCCCTCCCCTTCAAAGTAGGATTAATGGGTATATATTTCTTCATCTTTTTTCTTTCCGGGGCATTCATTGGATAGAAGGTATATGAACATCATACATGATTGTTTCTGTTGGCTAGCTACTGTATCCCAAAGATATATAAATTCTCGACGTCTTTTTCACTCTCAGGCCCCATATATATGGTTGTTGGGGACTTTTGTGCGCAAATAAATAAATAAGGGCAGAGAAGGTGGGGAGTATTAGACTGTATGCTGTCCATTTAGCTAAAAAAAACACCAAAATGCATCGGACTTTTGTTGTACACACATACTCAATTTATTATGGATTGCTAAAAAAATCAATTGACATGGTTTTAAGGGTAAGAAAGTTTTTTCATCATGATACCTTTTTCATTTTTAAATTTCAACAAAAAAAGATCTTTTTACATATTTGATGCACAATGCAATGACTTTAATGTCCATAAGAGGAAAAAAAAACTTGGGTCAAGGCTTTCTAGTCATTTCATGATTTTAATGCGTAGTGAATTTACCACATTGCCCTTAAAGGGAAAAAAAAACACATCTAATGGTTAGAGGGGGGCTTCAGACTTTGCAATATATTTTTTCTTTTTGTGAATACAAATTTAGATGAGGAGCAATTGAGTCTCTGCATATATATAACTTATTTGTTTGGGAGGGTCAAAATTAATATAACAAGATATAATATTTGTTTTAATGTATTGTATATGAGTTGTAAAAAAAACTTACATAATTTAGTTTTATTCAAATAACTTACTATAAACATATAATGACCTTTGTATAAGGTAAAAGATTCAAAATAATACCAAATTGAATCAAAGCAATGAAGTTAATTTCATCTTCATAATGTATCCATCACTTTAATGTTGTTGGCCTTTATACCTATCAAATATAAACATACAAAGTATATAAGAAACATTAGCTAAAGCGGAGCATTATTTATATTTGATAAACTTTGAAATAAAGCAAAAAATAATAAAGAATGATTCTTATATATTTATTTTAATTGTGCTCGTCGTTCTTTCATAGAATAGAAATCATCGATTATCATATCAATTGTGAATCTTTCAGCAATTTTTTTTTTCTATATAGACAAGAAAACCATCCTCCATCCAATTACGAAATCTTGTTTTAACAATCTTCATCGCTGAAAAAGCTTCTTCAGTAGTTGTTGTCGAAACAGGAAGAGTCAAAATAAGTCGAATCAACCTGTTAACTAGTCCAATGAGACTGAAATCAATGTTTTACCAGTCAGCGGATATTCAGACATCGAAAATTGATATGGCCTCAGATTAATATATGTCCTTCGAATTTCATCTTGTTGATTAACTGGGTATTCTCAAATTTGAGGACAATTGCTTAAATCTCTAATTAAATGAGCAATGTCGATTCTAGTAAGAGGTTGCTCACTAATCAACGCAGGTTCTTTGTAAACTAAAGCGCATTGGGGCTGCCCAACCATAACTTTAACATTACACATTGGAGTTGGTTCACTAGGCTGTGAGTTATTGATATTTTTTCTTTTTTTTTCAAAAAAAGAATCAATTCTTCTTATTTTGTTCATAGTTCAGCCTAAAATCAAAACATATATCGTGAGAAAAAATTGATAATTTTGGTGGCTCTGCTAAAAACAAAACATAAAAAAAAAATCCAAGTATAATCAAAACAAACCAATAAAATATATCTAATTAATTAGAAAAAAATCATTATAACAAGAATTAAAAAAAATTGGTAAAACTAGTAGATCTGAGAAAAAAAATGAAGCAAAAATAGTAGAATTATATATATATATATATATATATATATAATCTCATCAAATTATTAATAAACATCTCAAAACAAAACAAAAATAAATTTTAAATTTAAGTTACCTTGTGTTGTTTGATGAAAGATAAATTAATTGGTGGCTCTGCTTTAATTTTTTCGCAGAAAAATTTTACTTACTATTTGTATTTTTATTTCTATTTTTGACCAGCTGCAAGATTTATATTAGGTTGCGCAAAGTAATAACTTTATATTTGCAGGATTTATATTAGGACTGCGCAAAGTAATTCAAAGAAAAAAAATCACACTTAATTACTGTAAAAAAAGCCCACCTTTTTAAAATAAAAAATCTCCTCCACACTTAATTACCAAATAGTAAAAAAAATTAAAATGTTTAGCACAGGGGGCTCGGGCCCCTGCTAACCCCCCTTACTTCCGCCCCTATCTATAAGGTTATTAAAAAAAATAAAAGGCATGCGCACCAGCAAATGGGAGGCGTCTGTGCCATTTAGACGACATGTGTGATGCATACTGGTGATGAAATACCACCGTCCACAATGACATTAGAAGAGGCACGATGTCCACTTCACAATGAGCCTTTTTCCTCTCCCTTTCTCTTTTCTCTCTCATTGTCTTGATTTTTGCATTGGTTCTTCCAAAGATCAATTATATCATCCAGTTTATATTCATATCAATTTTGGTAACAATTCTTTTAATTGTTCTTTCTTTTGCTTTTGATGCACTTTATTTATTTTTTAATTTCATCCTTGGATATTTTATTTCATTTAATTTTTGTATTTAATTTGGTCCTCATTCTTTTGATTGCTATTTTGTTTTTTATAATTTTCTTGTTTTATTTATTTTTTTCAATTTCATCCTCATCATTTAATTTTTTTTACCCAATTTTGGTTCTTGTTCTTTTTATTGCTATTTTTTTATCCTTTTATTAATTTTAATTTTGGCCCCTCATTATTTTCTTTCATTTTGTTTTTATTTCAGATTTGTTCCTCATTATTTTAATTGTTGTTTGTTTTATTTTTAAATTTTTATACGATTTCTTTTATTTTTTTATGTCAGATTTGATCCTCATTATTTTGATTTCTATTTGTTTTATTTTAAAATTTTGTACAATTAGGGGTTTTGCATGATGATTTTTTTTATTTATCTTCTATGAGATAATTCTGATCTCAAGACTCAAGTTATAAATTTTGAAGATTAGCTAGATTTAACTTCATATATTTTTTTATGCTTTTTTTATAATTGATTATTTTTTCAATTTTATCCTTCTATTTTAGGTTATTGGACCTTGATCTTGGTGATTTTTTTCACTTTCCTTTTCGTTGGGTTATTCAGGTTTCATGTCTCGGGTTGCGAGTTTGTCAAGTTAACTTAGATTCATTCGGGTTATTTTTTTACATTTTTTTTTTTGAATTTTTGTTTTCACTTTTCTTTATGTGGGGTTATCCATGTCTCATATCCCAAGTCGCGGGTTTGTCAAGTTGACCCAGGTTTACTTGAATTTTTTTTTCCAACATTTTATTTATTTATTTAACTTCGGTCTTTTTTTCTATCCTTTTTTTTAAAAAGAATCATCTCGGTCTCATATCACAAGTGGCGGGTTAATCAAGTTAATCCAAGTTGACTCGTTTTTTTCTTCTACATTTTTTTTAATTTGTTTTTTTCTCAATTTTATCATTCAACATTGGATTATTGGGCCTTAAGCTACATGATTTGTTCACTTTCTTTTATGTGGAGTTATTCCGATCTCATATCCCAGGTAGCTGATTATCCCGGGTAGCTGATTAGTTGAGTTAACCCGAGCTGACTTGGGTCTTTTCTTTCTTGATGTTTTTTTTTATGAAAATAGTCTTTTTTTCATTTTCATCATTTTGCATTAAATTATTGGCTTTTTAACTTTATAATTTTTCTGCTTTTCTTTTATAGGGTTATCCGAGTGTAGGTTAATGAAGTTAACTTAGGTTGACTCGAGTTTTTTTAGCTTTTTTTATTGATTTAACTTCAGTCTTTTTTTGTATGTTCTTTTTTTAAAAATTTAATTTTCTAATCCCGATCTCATATCATAGGTGGTAAGTTAGTCAAGTTAACTCAGGTTGATGTAACTTTTTTTCTTTAATGTTTTTTTTTTTGAAATTTTTTTTCAATTTTATCATTCAATATTGAGTTTTTGGACCTTGAGTTTCATGATTTGTTATGTTTTATTTTTTTTTTAGGTTATCCTAATTTCATATTCTATATAGCAGGCTATTCGAATTATTTCAGGTTGACTCTGATTATCATCAAACATTCTTTTTTTTTTGTGAGGACAAGTTTGTCCTGGTCCATGGGGAAGCGTACGACATCATTCTAGTATATGTTAAAAAGCATATTTTTTTTTTTTGTTTTTTCATATAAAGATCAATATGAAATACACCTAAAACATCATAATACCAAACAATACCAAATAGACACTAATGACATGTTTAGTAACATAATAGAAGTTGTTTTTTAAAATATTTTTCATTTGAAAATGTATCAAAATAATATATTTTTTAAAAAAATATTTTTAATATCAACACATTAAAATAATCCAAAAATATCAAAACAAATTAATTTAAAACTGTATAAAAATTTCAATAACATGACTAAACCGCAGTACCATGGTTTAAATTCAGCAAAAATTGTACCGCAACTGACCGGTCATTTAGCTTTCAGAAAGATGACACCCAAAATGCTATTTCAGGCCAGCCCAACCAGCATTTCCTCCGTCTCCCAAAACTTGTCTTCTCCTTAGACAAGGTACAAGTAACATCACATCGTGCACACCCTTCCGTTCATAAACCATGGTTGGGATATATAATGAGCCCTCAAATGGCTGACTTTACAGGGTGTTACACCCGTTGATATGACTCTTCTGTTTTTATATCAACATAGGAAGCATTGCAATTGCTTACAGGACTCCACGGCCCCCAGAGGCCCAGAAAAGAGAGCTTCACTTAAAACCGTTAATCAAGAAAGAAATTTTAATCCTTGTTTTTGAAGAATTGATGGTATCGTTGAAAAGAATATTCACGGTCACATAAAGATGGCAAAGAATGATTCCCCAACTTGATTAGGGGGATAAATACTTCTACAGAAAAAACGTAATCACTTGATTATATTGTATGCCTATTTCTTGGCATATTTTATACAGTACTCTACCATTCCATCCTACCACCCTACAGTAATCATTGGTTCGGATTTGTATTACCAGCTAAACCGCCATGGCGCTGCATAGCAACCACTGGCTCGCCGCATCTGGGACAGCGGAATGATGGAGTTGCAGCACATCGTGTTCTAAGGCAGTAGTAGCAGTACCTAGCAGCAGGAAAAAAAAATCAGATTTTGGGGGAGGGGGTAGAGATACACATTCTGGAAATTCAGCCACGCTGGAAAAGGTACTTCAAAACTGATTAAGTTAGCCAAAAATATCATATCCAAACATCTGATTGTGGTGGTATGTGTTAAGGAGAGAAATAAATCAGAAAGTAGACTTGGCCTGTGTGGTACAACAAAATTTGAGCCAAGCATGCCCAGAGAAGGGCAATGCTAAGGATTTTGGAAATTTGCAGTATTTGTGACCAAAGCCAGTAGGCTTACAGGGATGGGGAAATCATAATTATGTCCTAGGATTTTCTCATGCAGTGTGTAAAAAATTTGGTGGAAAATGATCTACATTGTTTAAGCCTTAGCCCGTGTGACAAAAGTGGTTCTTAAAAGTCGATTTAATCAAAGCAAAGGAGAAAGCAGTTGTATACCTGTGCTGACAGGGAAGAGAAAGAAATGGAATTGTTGGAATTGCCTGGCAAATTGGACAAGTATCATCATCTACTTTGGAGCTTGAAGATTTATCCTTGGAAAATGGGCTAAGAAATTTTTTAACAGACGAGGAGTTAAGAAGAGGTAGAAGTAGCAGCAACATCTCCTGCAGATAAGCCAAAGAAGGACCACATTTATCAGCGCAGATGGTATTATGGCTGGTACATAAACTTTGGCAATTCAAACAGCAGCTAAAAGAGACAACTCCAATCATGTCTAGTAACAATGTTTATCTGTTTAATAAGGTTCTGCTTCGGAAATACAATCTTTTTGGGAATGAAACAGCATTCTCACTAGCTGTTAATTCACACAACTAAGATAGTATGCTCTATTAACACAACTACCAATGAGAATTGAAACAGCATAACAATGTCAATTCAAAGAAACTAAGAAAAGTACACCGAGTAAAACACGAATAAAGGATACATCTTGAAGTTGGTCACTCACACATAACGCAGATTTATTGATCATACTGGAGTAAACTGTTTTTACCCCTGTAGAGTTAGCCATCCACTCCAGCCTTATAGATCAAATTTCACTGTTAACTCTACAGTTCCAAAAAAGTTCTAATTTGGCACTTAGCTGTTGGATAGCTAACAGCATCTCATGGAATGCTTACCTTTTCTAGTTTTTTGCTGTCATTTGTTTCTTATTTTTCTCTTAATTTTTACTCCCGTAACATCATAAATGTGATAGTATTCCACAAAACCCTTGAAAGTCCAAAAATACTTAACAAAGAATTCAAAAGGAAGTCCTGCCATTAGTTTCCATTAGTTATTTAATGCTAAAGGGGCATATATGTAAACTCTTTTGAAACTCTAAGGTTGACATTGGGAAATTTTAAACTGGGTTGAAGTAGAGCATTGCAGAATCTACAAGGGTTAGAATATAGCTTACCCAATATATTGTCTACGCTGTCTTCATGAACATACAATAAGGGATGTGTTCAACCAATTTATCATGATCACTCATTGATTCCAACGCAAAGACAAGAAGTACAATCAATAGTTACCTTGTTGAAAACTGTGGCTTCCAATAAATTGTGAGCCTATAATTGCTAGATTAGTGTTTGTTCACTATAAGACATAACCCCCACCAACGGTTATCCTTTTTTTTCAGGGATACAAAATAATCATGTTTAATTATGTTTGCCCGAACACAATCCAAAAATTGGTACAAAAGGTGCAAAAGTTTCTAGGTAATAGGCCATCCTTTTGGAAACTCCAAATGGAGCTTGTAATAAATCTTAATCATTTATTCTTTTAACCTTTCCTCCTCGATCCATCTACAAACAAGCCTCATTCTGGTCACCATATGTGAACTCATGGAGTTTGACTTTGGTCCCTATAATATCCAGTTGAAAAGTAATTTACTAAAACCTGGTTAAAAATATTAACAGGTTCAAAAAGTTATAACTGATAACTTCGCATGCAAAATTTCCTTGCATTCATTATTCTTAACTTTATATCTAAGTCGGGGGATCCAACTTCAATGAAAGAAACCCAAATGTGAGTAGTTAAGGAGGGATAGTTATGGACCAAACTAACATTGCATCACAGACTAAAACAGCACTTGAGAAGTGCAAGACAAAGACACTTCATACAACGCTTGAAAACCCCACACCATTTCCTTGCCCTTTGTGTTATTGGATATTAATAATTAAAGAATTCAAACACTAAGGAAAGACAAAACATATCATATCATAACAATAGCAAGAAGAGATCATCCAAAGTGTGAGAAAGAAATTGATCTAAAATATCATAACAACAGAAACAAGAGATCATCCAAAGGTGGGAGAAAGATACTGATCTAAAAAGGACCTAACATGCTAAAGAAAAATTAGTTACCGAAAATTCATTCCACACTAATTGGCGATTCATGTACTCAAAGCTAACTGCTCGGTTCATATTAGGGCTTCCGTAGACAAGCCTTGCTTGCAAGACTCTTTCAATGAGGTTTCTAAATCTGCATTAAAACAAGACATAAATTTAAAGAATCATCAAATCCAATTATGTGATTAAGTGAATAATCTTAGTGGATTCTCCCATCATGATATCTCGTGATAGTAATCAATCCATTTGATCATCATATTAGGCTGACAGGAAAAGAGCAGATATTGTGATTAAACAAGCAAATAATAACTGAATATGCATTTCCCCAAATAGTTGTGTGTGTTTCCTCTCTTACAAAGAGAATTTACATGCACAGCTTCACTTCATACTACTAATGCTAATGGAAATTAATATTCAAGAAACTACAATATACAACATACCATGGCTTCACTTCAAACTACTAATACTAATGGAAATTAATATTCAAGAAACAACAATATACAACATACCGTCCTGTGTAAAGAAATATTAGTAGGTTGCCAAATGAAGCAGCTTTATAAAGTCCCTCAACACGTTGTATCAAAATCCAAGCACGCCTTGCCAGTGGCCTCTGAAAAATACACAAAGGATAAGTACATTTCGATATTCACTGCCATTTCAGAGAATTGTTCTTCAGAAGATTTTTTTTACAAAAAAAAAAAAAAACCAACAACAACAACAACACTAATGGTAGCTGTACCTGTTCAGAATCACCCCACCTACGAAAAGCAGAGAATGACTGTAAGCGAGCCCAGGTGTACTGACCACCAACAGTGGCAATGCAATACCAGATTTTCTGTGCAATGGTCAGTCCAGGTCCTTCCAAACCTGTTCTAACTATAAGCAAAATAACACACCAAGTGGAAGTTAGAATATTAAAGAGGGTGAAGTAATGCTGGCATGAAGAATTATCAGGGAACTTCATATGTGCCTTCCTCAGCTAGAATTTAAAACATGTCTCTAGGGCCTTTCGCTCCTTTGCACGTCAGATATGAAAGTTTAGTGAGAATATATATATATATATATATATAAGAACAGATCCATTTGTGAAAATGCATGGAATATCATTTCAAAGGGGAAAACAGATCACACACTTCTTCAATTCCCACATGATCCTCAGAAAAGGGAATCAAGTTTCATAAAGAACATGTACAAAAATGTTGAAATTTATTTAACAGTTCTACAGGAGAAAAATAGACATAGCAGTCATGTCCATCCATTTCATTTTCCAGAAGAGCATTTACAAAACCAGCAGTTCTCAAAATGAAAGTTAGCTATCCAAAAGTAGACACAGATACATTTGAATATGTCTTCCGGTTCAACAAGAAAGGAGAACCATCAAAATATATATAAAGCCAGGGAATTTCTGTTTTAATTGAAGTTCAATTTATAATGACTGAGTGCAAATAGTGATATCCAAGAAGCAAGCCACATCTTTAATTTAATAATCAACTAGAAATGCATCACAGAATTTAGAAAATTTATACAATCATCACTTAAAATTAGTTTCAGAAAGAAGTGGATGGAAATGTAGGGAAAAAACTGGAGCAGGAGTTTTCTACTTGTTCTGCTTCAATTTAATAGGAGGAGAAGAGGAACCTAGGCCAGGAATTAACCCCTCATTCTAATTAAAATGTCTGCCCCAAATTTTGTGGTCAATGGAAAGGAAAGGAATTGCTTTCTTAACTCCCTGTTATAACCTCATTACTTATTAAAAAAACAATCTCACCCTTCCACCCTAACAGCAGACACGTAAACTTGTAACCAATGCATTTCCCTACCATCCATTAAACAAACAAGAGAAAATTAATTTACATTCCCACTTTGGAATCCAAAAAAAAAAAGAAGGGTAATTAATTTCCCTTCCCTTCCCCTCCCCTCCCTTAATCCCATCCCTTCCAATCCATCCCTCCTAAATTCCCAAACACACTATCAAGTTATGTAATCAAAATTTGTAAAGAAGGCATGTATTTCATTTCTAAATCTGCATAAGCAACATAGCCATTGAGGACAATCTATCAGTCAAAAAATCACCTAATACTGAGTTACTATCTTAAATCAACACCATAAGCATTACAGTAATGCGCAGACCTGCCTACCTTTTCCTCTTGATTCCATTGCACGTTCATCTCTGTACCTCAGGTCCATGAGAGCATTTCCTGGGGTAGGCTTATCTACCCAGATAGAGAACCTCCAAATGAGAAACTCAAGGAAAGCATCAAGTTCCGGCTCATATTGAAATAACATCCCTGGCTAATCCCAATAAAGGGAAGAATCAAATTAAAGATTGACACCAGCAGCATAATATCAACATGTTCACTAAAATCAACTTCGCAAATTAAAACCAAAAACCATACCTTCATTAGAGAAAAGACCTTAACCAATTGTTCCTTTAACATAGCTGACATTTCAATGTCCAATCTCGCAGCATCAAATTGATTAACTCTAGAAATTGAAATCGGTATCATTGACTGCCAAGGAAATTAAAACATCAGAAATAAAATAAAAATGATATAAACAGCAATCATTCATGTACTGAAGTAGCCCAAAATCTTCAGTGAACTGAACCCAGATGGAAAAATTCAAACTTGCACTCTATAATTTACATTGGGACACGGAAATACCCCTTATCGTGATTCCCAGGATGAACTTCTGGTAAGAAATTGAGAAATGTTCTGAATTTGAATTTAGCTATAGCAAATTTACGTCTTGACAACTGAAAATTCACAATATTTAGAACCCAAAAAGCAAAATAAATTAACGAAAGGAAAGAAAGAAAGATTCATATTCTTCATCTTGCAACAAAAACTAGATTAATAAAACTTAAATTCTGCATGTAACTCCAAGAAACAAGAGAAATGAATGGGCAAAAAAAAACGTAATTTTTATTAAGAGGAAGGTACCTGGTGAGAAAGAGCAAGAGGTTTCCATTGAGGAAGCAATTTTAGATAAGTGTGAACCCATTCATCCTCTGGTGGTGGTTGTCGAAGATTAAGAGCAGCCATTATTTATTTATTAATTAATTTTTTTGTATGATGATGATGATGGGTTGCTAGGGTTTCTGCTCTTCCTGATTGCTTCAAAAATTGAAGCTTTGAGAGAGGGAGAGAGTATGGATGATGGTATGGTATTAAAGCTGTGCACTTTGGGAAACAGTTAAAACCAAAGAGATGGGCAAGTTCCTGTCTGCAGGCATACACCACACCAACTCTGTTTCTGTTTTTATTTTACAAGTTCAACAAGAAACAGAGATGTGGGAAAGTAGTGGCAGTTATTAATGAGGGATTACAAGGGTGCTTTGGTCTTATTAATGCTTTGTTAGAAACATGTGAATCTAGTTTTTCCAGATTCTAGGGGGATCTATAATGATAACAAAAATATAGTACGATTATATTGATTTGATGGAGTTAAATTATTAAATATAATTGTTTATATACGGCATACAATAGACAAAAAAAAAAAACAAATTAAATTAATTATTACAAGAAAAAATTAATTTATTTCAATTTATTTTAATTGAGATCTTCAATTAATCTATTTATCTCTTTAATTGATTATGTGCTCCATAATTTTTCTAACAAAATATATTAAAATAAAAGAGTGTGCTATTTACTGTAACTCTAAACCAAATAGCATGGTAAATTATAATAGTAAAATTATTATAATTTTACTTTCATAATAAATAAATTTTACATTAGTGGTCATAGGTTTCTTTTATTTTATTTTTTAACCAAAAAAGTTTATGTTAGGGTCAGTTTTGAGTTTTTAATTTTTAATGTGCACTTTCATTATTTTTATGCCTTTTAGCCCAAAAAAAAAAAAAACCTTTCATTCAATTATATTTTTATCTTATCACCTTGATTTTTTTTGTCATTATTGATTGGATTGAGGAATAAATTTATACTTTATATATATTATAAATATTATAAAAAAAAAACAGTTGAAGCGTGTTGCACGTGTTAATATGTAAAGGATGGACGCATCTTTGGTCGGTGCGCGGCCAAACAATGGCTTTCATGTAGATGTTTGAAGCGTCTCGGCAACTCATCCGTCTTTGTCGCTGTGTGTCTTGAATGGAGCTCCATTTTAGCATCTATCTTCCAAAATTCAAAAGTTATCTCTCAATTTATTTTGTCATCAAATTATTTTCTTATTTTTTTTAATTTTTTCCTTAATTTTTTTGTGAAGTTTTTATTTTTATTAATTTTATTCTTTAATCTCAATTTTTCATGTGTTATTTTTTTAGTTTAATCCTTATTCTTTTGATTTTTTTTCAATCCTGATATCAAAAAATCTTAGTTGTCCTCTGATCTATTTATGTTTCAGTTTTTATCCTTAATTTTTTAATTGTTATTTTTTTATTCTTTTGTTTGATTGGATTTTTTTAAAATTTTTTACTTTAACATTTAATTGGTTGGGAATTGGGTCTTGTTGTTTTTCCATATGGGATGCTTCTGGTTTAAGAAGTTAGCATAGATTATTAAATATAATTGTTTATATAGGGCATACAATAGAAGAAAAAAGAAAACAAATCAAATTAATTATTGTAAGAAAATATTAATTTCCCTTAATTTATTTTGATTGAGATCTTCAATTAATCTATT
>Ga0325414_1005728_pt1 | contig 13147 bp, 7 predicted proteins | sample PopdelMetagenome_8_FD_206183 | JGI IMG/M metagenome (GOLD analysis project Ga0325414, IMG submission 206183) | Populus deltoides microbial communities from Bellville, Georgia, United States - Leaf-PdKOR-R3 | ecosystem: Host-associated > Plants > Phyllosphere > Phylloplane/Leaf | place: USA...
TAGGAAGCATAAACCTTATGGAACACACCCCTTTCATATCATATTAGTATCTTGGATTTACAGTTAGATTTTGATCTGAACTTCAAATCTTTCAATATATGTTTTACACTAGTCTATATAAATAATTTTAGATATTTAAATAATCACACACTTCAAAATTAATTCTAGCATGGCACCCTTCCGGCTCTTCAATAATCACACACTTCAAAATTAATTATAGCCATTGTTGAAGAAAAAAGAACTCGATAAGGAGAAAACGAGTTGAAGTTTTGTGGTCAAACTAGAGGACATTTTTTTCTCAAAAAGAAAAAACTCGGAGAAGCCCTTTTCCCAACCTTTTATCTTAGAATATTATTTTGAACATGTATTAACTGTTGTCTAAAATTATTTTTCTTCCTTTTAAATGCAAATAAAAAAATATGTTTTTTTATGGAATTAATCAAAATATATATAAGCTAGTTTAAATATCCACGTTAATAATAATAATAAAAAAAAACATGCTTCTCCCTCTTTTCTATCTTAAAAATACAACCTTGAACTCAAATATAAAAACTTGGTTGACCCGCTCCTTTCTTGACCCGAATGTTAAAAAATAAACTTAAATTTAATCATGATTTGTCTTGTTGACCTGACATTACATGTCATTCTAATAATTTGATTAAAATCAGTTTAACTTGAAAAATAGCTTTTGTTGATTGATGTTATTTTGGGTTTTTTGACTATCTGGATTAATCCATCTAATTTATAACCATAACTGAGCTGAGTTTGTTTTAACAGATGTGATTTATTCCTGCTCTCCCTCCCGTGAAAGAATTTTCACCTTTCATAAGTGCTGAACAATTCCTCAGTCCTCACATCGGAAAAAATGACCAATGACACTTATTTCGCGAAACACTGCAGAATTTGTGAAAGGAAAGGATATTGGAAAATTCATACGATTCAAGTTATTCATTTGATTTCCACTTGTTGATCACTTCAATTTGAAGGGATTCTTACTGCTTTCAAGTCCACGTGAAAAGGTCAATATTATGTACTAGAAAATCACTGCTCAAATCCAAATAAATCAGACAGTTCATAAGACCACCAGTTATGAGAAAAACTCTGACCCCTGTGCTAGGATTCTCGTGCCGAAAGTATATTAAATGTCAGAGGATCTGCTGGAAGGACTAAACACTTTCCACGATGAAAACTATTCTGTCTACTGTTGCTTTTTTATGCACATAAACAGGGTTATTTGTAAAAAAAATTGAAATAACAAATTTGATAAAACAATACAATTTATACTCTTGTAAACAGAAACAAACTATAAAAGTCATGTTTTGCTACTGTATATAAAATAACACAATTTTTCATCAATTTTGTTTGGTATTCTATAAATATTTTTAATTAACTGTGTTAATTTTTCTTTTTAAAATTCCATAAACAGACAATAGCTATCATGCTTTTTCGTTCTAAAGATGCGGTTTTCACAAAGCAAGATCTTAGTGTTCATTACGATGTAGACAAAAAAGCCATTGAAAAACAGCTACTGCTCCACCTTCCCAGGGCCCATTCTTAGCACGTAGTGGCGTGATTCACAAGCGAATATCAACAATCCATCATCAGAATATTGCTTTGAGAGGTTCGAATTCAAAAAGGAAACGCAAGGGGGGAAGAGTAACAAACTGACAACGCAGAATCAAAGCAAAGGTGTATTTACATTGTAATTTGCAAATTTACTATCTTGTAACATACTCTGCACAACTCGATTATGTACAAATTGCCCTGCATAATCCGCTCATTGAAATACAAGGATGTAAAAAGAAAGGAAAAAAAATCCGATTCTCGCTTTGAGACTCGGTTCTTACAGCAATAAAGAGGACAGATAACAATCGACCCCTGACCTCCTTCCTAAGCAATAAAGTCTAAAAAAACCCCTCATTATTCTTGTCAGCTCATTTTACTTACAAAGATGCATCATATTTTTGACATACAAAAAAACCCTTTAAACATTATTTACACTGGCAAAAGATCCCTCAGTTTGCCTTTCATGAGAATCCCAAAATCCCTCTCATAACTACGAACCAAAATGATCTGTTTTAGCTTCTTTTTTTGAACTACGTATTTCGAGGGAAAACGGGGTTCTTAAGCCAAAGCAGGAACGCTGCAATTTCTACAATCCCTGTCAAGGCAGTCAAAGCCCTCAATTCTCACCACTGGTTTGCTTCCAAAACTTGATCGAACCAATCCTCCTTTCCTTGGAGATGATGATGATGATAAGTCCATCTGCGGTGGAATAGGCGTGACAGGTGAAAAGGGGGAGAATTTCTCATTCCCAAATCTAGCATCTTGAATTAATGGGTTAGCTACTCTGCTCGGCGGCGACCCACAAAAAAATGGGGGCGGCGACGAGGATACTTGTGTGCAAAAAGATTGATTATCCATACCATAACAACCCTACAAAAAAACATAGGCACCGACAAGGTTAATGAATGGTCCAAAATATGCTGTAATGATTTTATTTTTTATCTCATGGTCGAAAAGTTGCCGTTGCTCATGGGACCGTCCAAGATTTTTTAATCTCATAATTAGAAATAAAACAAATTACACTACAAAATAAATTAAGTAAACAGAAAAGGAAGAAAGAAGTATTACCTTTGCGAGGATGATTTCCAAAAAATCAGTCCCTGCTATTGAATCACAAAGCTCTGATTGATGGCTGAAGATTCAAAAAATTTAATTTATTTTTAAAAAATTAAAAAACAATAGTAGGAAGAAAAATTTAAGGAAACCAAAAGGAAAAATCACCTGAGCTGAAATCTGAGAGACCTGGCAGGGTGGTCGTTCAACAGACCAAGGCGTCTGGGTTTGGGACAAACCACCGGGTCTCTCCGCTCCGAGATTGGAATTGAGACGGAGTTCCGAATCTCTTCCCGGGTTGAGAAGGCGTTTTGTTGGATCGCACAGTGATTCATCTTCACTTTCTTTTCTTTTTTTGCCTTTTTTCCCTAAGAACAAAAGTCCTGCACATAAAACCAGCATAAAATAATTAAGACTTTAAAGTTACATAAGCTAATTACAGATCTCGCAAAAAAAAAGAATTCAAACTTAATCATAAAAAAAGAAGACAATCAGCTGCCAGCTCTACACGGTTGCCTGAAGAATCGTAAGAAATAAATTGAACAAAAAAACCCCATATTTACGAGCTAGAAACAGAAATATTCCCCAAGGGAAGACCAAATCTGAAGTATTGGTGGATTTATCAATTACCCAGGCGGGAAACAGCATGTGAGAACATAATTAAATAGAGAAAAGGGAAAACTCAGCTAGGTATCAAGAATATTACCCCCTTTGGCTGCTTAACTGTACAATTCCAGCTTAAGGAAGAAAATACTGTCTCAACCGGGCAAAGTGGCGTAGCTTAGCTATATTATAAACAGAAATGGAAAGAACATGAGCAAGAGAAAACGTTGAAGAGATAAAGAGAGGGTGGTTAACTCGGGGCTACAGAGGAAAGAAAGAAGAGTCAGGACGGCGTGGCTCTGTCTGATTTATAGATTGGAAAGGACGAGTGTGTTTTTTTTAAAAAAATAAAAAAAAGATAAGAGGGGAGACACAAAAGAGTCCAAAACTAATTTATAGGCAGAATGAGAAGTCGTTTGGGTATTGGGCAACAGTGCAGGTAATAAATGAAATAAAATAAAAGGTAGGGGAGGGGGGGCATGTGAAAGCGGGGCAGCAAGATCTACAACTGCCTTTTCCCACTGCGTCTGGCTCCCTCTCTTTTTATGGTATTAATTGTGTGGAAACAAATTCACAATAACCCCCAAATTATCAGCTTGCTTATTTCCATCCTCTCACGGAATCCTTTTCTCAAATTGATTCTTAATTCCTCTTTCACTCTATGCTTTTTTTCTTTGAGGTAAAAAAAATAATAATAATTTGAAGTAAAAAAACACAAAAACAAGCATGATCTTAAACCTGATTCACTCGGAATACGGGTGGCTAATGGCTGCATTGACAGCATGTCGAGGACTAGATTGAAAATTGTCGAGGCTCCGAATGGAAGAGTGAAACCCTATCATAAGTTGAGGTGTTTCTTTTTCTGTATAAAGTTTTATAGTTCACGCAGGCGGTGCCACCCTCCCGCGATAAATCTCTTCGATTTTAGCACCCTTCTTTTTTAAATAGTATTATTTTGTAAAAATATCTCTCGAGAATTATCGCTGTGGGAACGTAACCAAACCGTTCAAAACGATGGAAGCCGCGGCGGTTGCCTTATCAGAAGTGGAGTCGCTATCAAGTAAGAAACGTGGCAGGTTAATACCGGGTGTCAAGGACGTGGTAGGCATGATTGCATGTCCATGCAATTCTTTTTCACCTATAATTTCCTTTTCCGTTTTCGGATTTTATTAACATATTTACGCAAATGAAAACAATAACAATAAATTGAGCGGAAAAATTAACTAGAATTTCTATATATATAAAAAAAACCTAGCTGTGCAGAATTTTTATAATAAAAAAATACTCCGAATTGTATTCTCAATAATCAAAATTAAATATTACAACTCTTTTACATTGTTAGATAATGCATAAAAAACGTCATAGATACATTAATTCAAATAATAAAAAGTTTTAAATTAAATTAAAGGAAAAAAATAATAATTAATTAATTAGAAAAATATGACTACAAATAACTGATCCGATCTCATGAGCACATAATTCTCTAGTGTCACCCCACCTCGATTTGCATCATTGGTAATAGCATGATTGGGAATGTGGTTATAGTAATATGTTTTTAAAAAATTTAAATTTTTTATTTTTATTAAAATTTAATATGATTTATATATTTTAGATCATTTTTATATGCTGATGTTAAAAATAATTTTTAAAAACTAAAAAAATATTATTTACATATATTTTAACACAAAAAATTATTTAAAAAGAACTCACTTACACTGCCAAACACAAATTTCCAGCTCCGAGATGCATCAAAATCCAAACCATCCTCGCTAGTGAAAAAAAAAAAAACCTTGCACTGGTCCCTAGTTCTTGACTCGACAACACGGAGATCGTTGCAAAATCCTTAGGAGTTGGGATGGCATAGATCGAATGAATATAGACTTCTCCTTATCAGTCCAATCAGTAGGATCCCGCTCCCAGCTGATCTCTTTTGAAGAAGTCTTTTCATCAAAAATCGACACAACATCAAATGTCAAGTGAAACAAAAATGATAAATTAATGTTAAAACACTAACATTAAAATTACAAAAAAAAAAAAAAAACTGAAGGTTACTGGGGAAACACTGTGCACTGGAACAATATGAGTATTTTTTTCCCATTCCAGTAAAAACAAGTAAACTTGCTCTTGGGGTTATTTTAGTTTTTTTAATAGGAGACAATAGCTATTGTGTAATTGTTTTGGGACAATTCTGTTTTTTTGCCTTCTACACAGTATAAAACACCATATTACCTTTGAGAATAAAATCTATTCAAAAGATGATTGGGGTTAATTTTATTTTTTTATATTTTTTTCAATGAACAATGATAAGACTTTCATATCATTGGAAGCAAAAAAATAAAAACTTCTATCAGGAGTATTTATGTACCTTTCTGCTATTCTCTTATAGTTAACAAGTTGATGAGGGTTAATTTGATTTTTTAAAATTTTTAATGAATAGTGTAAAGACTTTTATGTTTTTAAAGGAAAAAAAATTAAAATTTGCAACCATGTTTTTGTTTTTATAATTATCATATTACATCGAGACCGACTTAATGTTTTAATAAGTTTAATATTGGTTAGATAAGCACCTCTCTACACATAAACAATGAAAGGTAAACGGGGCTCAATCCTCCGAGGAGAATTTTCAATCTATCATTGCATATTTAATTGTGTATATTTAATCCTTAAATAAACATCTTTATCTAGTACATCTTCTTGCCTTTTTTTTAATCCAAATTAACAGAAAAATCATGTGACTTTCATATGATGTATATTGTGAGGTCTAATATGTCCCTCGCTCCGAACAGGATAGAGAAATAATTATATGTCGTTATATTGTATTCGGTAAGTTTCTACACACGTAATTGCACCCGCCATGCATTTAATTAATTTTTAGTTATATGCCCAGCAAGTCCGCTCATCACCATTCAATTTAACAAAATTCACGCATTTTAATCACATGTGGTATATGAATTTTTATCGTTTAATTAAAACCACGTGTTTTCCCTGTAATACCTTGACACCAACAAACATTAATGGAATTTGTGTTTCCCTTGCATGTTCGAATCAATATCTAAATTAAAGACACATTAATTTAGATCATCCTTAAATATCTGGTCTTAATAATACATGTCTGTCTAGCTTTTTTTTAATCCCAGGATAATTTAAGAGATTTGACTGGGTTCTTACATGCCACCTAGTTGAGATTTTGCAAATGAATTGTATACGAGTTATAAGTTTTTTTTTTTTTATAATAAGCTATCCACTATATATTTGATATCTTAATTAAAACCCAAGACAAATACAATTACACGTACAAGAACTTGCTGGAAACAACCTCAAGGAGGACGGACGAGTCACCTGGCCTATTTAGAGTAGAGATATTTTTCATATTAAAATAGAGAAGGTGCAAGTCACGTGATTAAATAGGCACACTAACATACATATAATTAATAATATATTAGAAAAATTGACTTAAGGTTGTGGCCTAGCAAAAAATAAAATTTGTTCTTTTTTTTTATATTTGGGTTCGATCCTTTCTGTGTATGCCTGTCACCCAACGGTACCTTATTTATCCACTAGACTTATAGAGTATTTAGTGGATCCGAGAATTAGTCATGGTGCGTGTATGTTAACCCGAGCAACCCAAATTATATATAAAAAAAGAATATATTATAAAATTATACAATTGTATAACTACAAATTTAGCCGTTTACCACAGCAGCAGCCACAATTTCCTTGCAATTAATATATAGAAACTTTTGAATTCGGAATTAAGAATTCATATATATATATATTATAATTTTTTTTTTTTGACTAGTTGACGAAAAGTTCCACGCCCTTGCTTGTTGAGATGTCCAACACACATTTATCTTGTCATTTTCCAGGTACGAAAATAACAGTTTTAATAATTGAGGATCCAGAATCGTAAGATTGTGAAAACGACTACCACACCTCGCTTTATCTTTTTCTCTTGGGATGCTACCATCCATTCATTTTCTCCTAAACTTATCCCACATTTGCTTATCAATTTTCATTTTCAACTCTGTTTTCTTAGCTGATATGCAAAGATGTGGATGATCTTGTGGTTTTGTGCTCTACCCTCTTTCCATATTCTGCTATCACTTTCTTAATCACGGGACGGGCACACAAGCTTTTTGAAATAATGTTAAATAAAATCTCAAAATATAATTTATATTATTTTTTAATATCTTATATTATCTTGTATTTAATTTTTTATTAAATAAATAAGGATGTTGAGATTCAAACTTGAAACTATTTAGTCATCAAGACTCTAATACCATTTCAAAAAATCATTTTAACCCAATAATTTAAACTGTTAAATAAAATCTCAAAATATAATTGATTTATATTATTATCTAATAATATTTTATCCGATTGTTAATAGAGTAACAAATAATACGCACCTGTTTTTAATCGTGGAAATTCAAACCTCAAAATAATTTCTTAACTGGGTTCAAGATATAGACTTAATTTCACCATTGAAAAGCTTGCACCAGGTGCCTCTAGTTAAAAGGAAAAGAAAAGTAGAGATAATTATGATTTGCAACTTTATATATATAGTTACTCATAAAATCTATATAGATTTTGTTGATTTCTTCTCCTCCTCCTCGACCCCTCGCTTTCTCCAGGTCTCATCAAATTTTGTGCTTGACTTGTAAACTAAAATACTGGCTGCTAGCTAGCTAACTTTGCTTCACACATGTGATATTCAGCAATTGATCGTCCAAAAACCAAGTACCTTGGTATCCTCGCTGTCATGAAATACGTTCAGAACCTTAAAATTTAATAATTAGTACAGGGATAAATCGTATACTATGTACGTTTAATTCATGTACCTTCTTAGGAGACGCGTCATCCCTTGAATTGTGTTTAGTGGTGGTCCTCAAGTCTTCTCAGTTAGACGACGATGTTCATGATCTCATTGTCTGTTTAAAACAATAAATAATCGATCAACTTTTAGGACTCTTACTTTTAACGATGATTTGGAATTATAAATGACAGAGGAAATGCAATCTTTCCTCGCAACTCTATGCAAGTCGTCGTCGATGTTCATGACTAATAAATAAAAAAACTTCAAACCTTGAGCTGTGTTTGGTATGTGATGAAAAATTTGAAGAAAATATGTTAAGGGAGGTAAACTTTTAAGGACAAAGTACAGATCTGATTTAAGTTAAGATCACTTGAGCAATGATCTATAATCCTCGCTTAATAAAATTTTTTTAAAATAAATAAAATATATTTATTAATTAAATTTTATAAAATGACAATTAACTCCACTTAACAAAAAAAATTCCAAGTACAAAATAGAACTTTCTCAAAATTTTTATTTGTCAAATATATTTTAATTATATTACATTTTAGAAATGCGACAATATAAGATATCGTTGATTTGAAATCATGACATCAATTATAATGAATAGCCGAAGATACTGCAACGGAGAAGAGTTTGGCTTTTGCAGCGGAGAAGACTCCACAGGCCAAAGATACTATTCGGGAAGGGGCTCAAAAAACATCTCAACAAATTATAGAGAAGACATCTCAAGCGAAGGGCATTGTCCTTGAAGGTGCTGAGAAAGTTGCAGAGAAGGGAGCACAGGCAAAAAACACTATAGTTGAAGGGCCTTAAAAGTCCACCCAGCATGCTGCAGAGAAGGGAATACAAGCAAAGGACACTGTTGTTGAAGAGACTAAAAAAATTACCCGTTATCTTGCAGAGAAAGGAGCACAGGTAAAGGAAACTCTAGTTGACCCGGCAAAATTATATTTGATATCGCAGTTTTTAAATGTAATATATAGTTAAGTATTGTATTTTTGAACTGCAGCATCCTAAAAGTATGTTATTTTATCAAAAGAATTTTGTTTTTATATCATTTCACCATTTATTAGTAATTTATACGCTAATTGCCCAATTTATACTTCAATTTTCAAGTCCATTACCGGTTTGATCGAGTCAGAAATTACGCATTATGCAATGATGCTTCCAAATGATTCGATGAGAGGAAGGCAACGACAAGAAGAAAGGGTTATGAAACTACGGTTGATGCCGTTTTCTTGCTATGACCGGCCATTTTAACATCTGACCCCATTCAGGACACCATGTTCATGTATCATCATTCAGATTATCTGCATGTAACCTAGGATAATTAGAATAATTTAACTTGGTAATCAAGAAAAAGGGAATGGCAAACAACTTTCAGGGAACGTAACGGCGTTTTTCAAAAGTTTTAATCAACTTTCTAGTTTAGCAAGCGGTTGTTCTACTCAAATTACCATTTTTATAGCCAGTCTTTCTTAACGATGATAAGACTTCGTGATGCAAATGTTTTTAACCAGATCATAACTTTAAAAGTTATTTAATTTTCATTATTTAAACTTACTTTTCATAGTGGTGAGAACATAGGTTTGAAAAAAATATTATAGTTTATAATTTTTCTTAAACTATAACCACAAAAATGATCACAGTACCTAACACACAAAACGAGTGCAATAACTTATTTTTTTAATGCTTTTTTAAGAATGCAAAAGAAATCAAATTGATGTTTTTTTTTTAATGTTTTATGATCATTTGAATATATTGATATCAACAATAAAAAGACAGGGAAGCTGCCAAATTTTTAACCAAATTACAGAAAGGCATTAGATAAATGAATAAAAGATGTGAATGCAAGAAATTACAACCATGGAGCCCAACGACACCTGAACAACAGGAAAATCTACTTCCCCACCTGCTAATTTACACCTCTTAAAGATATAAAACTTCAAGCACAAATGATTTAAGCCGAGGACGGTTCAGACACAATGACTGCAGCTCGTTTCTTAGCAAAGTATTCTTCAGCACGAGCAAGGTTCTTAGCAACTGATGGTTTCACCCACTTCTTTCGGCCAGGTAATACAGTAAGAGAGCATCCAGCAGCCTCAAGCTTCTCCTTGGCTGCTGCTGAAAAGGCACGAGCTTTAATGTTCAGCTTGACACTTAGCTCTCCATCACCCAGAACCTAAATCCAAAAGAAAATGAGCATATCTCAAAGTTAACAGCTACAAGACAGCATTATGATTTGTGGCTCTCACATGCAATTGACCTAAACTGTCTACACTTCTTTCTAAGAATTTAATTGTTTAGTCTCTTCATACTATGGCAAGCAGCGGGTTAGAGATGTCAATCACTACATCCTATTATTTCTGTACACCAACAATACTCACAGCATAGGATTTTCAGTCTTTAAGATGCAGCAAGCAATGATAATGAAATCACTTAAGCTTGAGTTTCTAAAGTTTCTGAATCAAAATTCGCATGGCACACTAAAGAGTAACTATTAGCTCACAGAAAATAACAGCCTCCTTTTTTGCTTGGATAAAACAACCAATATACTAAGGTGAAACAGGTCCATTCACCAAGAACCTTAACCACAATTTTTATTTTTCTACCCCCTGTAAGAAGTAAAACATGTCCCAAATGGAGGAATCAGAACCTGATGCAAATAGCACGCAAATGTCTTTTCCAACTATGCCGTCACTTTACTGGAAAAAAAAAATGTAAGGAATGACAGATACTCTGAAAATCAGAGGGGAGATTTGCAAGATGCGGTCACATGCTGAACAATTTGGAGCTTACAAACAATATAAAAAAGACGGGCAAATCCTTCCAGCAAAAGAAATCATAGAAGGCAAGTATGGCATCATTTCTAGTAACCTTATAAAAGATATTTCAGAATCTCACCAGATGAATAATAGGCCCAGCAATATAAAGCTTGACCCAGGCATCTGTTCACTTTGATAATCATCCCAAATTGATTGCTTACCTAGTTAGGAACTCAATTTATTTATCCACATATACCTATTTGTGACTTTAGACACACTCATGGATAGCATACAAAGTCAGACAAAAGTGTTAATGGTCTTATGGAAAGGGCAAACAGAATAGATATTTGAAACAAATGGCCATATTAAAGTATGGTGGGAGGGTTTGAGGATCTCAGGTCTTTCTGTGTTACAGGTATCACCTAAATCAAGAAAAATATGTAAATATTTCAAATATTTCAAAGTTATGTAAGCTTATAAATCATAGATAGAACTGTCATATACCTTCAAAGGGAGTCTCCTTTCTCTTCCTGATGGGTTGATCAAGCCTTTCTCCTTCAAAGTCTCTAGTGATACCTCCGCTCCCTCTTGGAATCCTGCTGATGCTATGTCTTTCAAGTTCACAGGGACATATTTTGGCAAACCCGCATGCATACCTTTGAAAGTAACAGAAGCATACCAATGAGTTTATGAATATGAAAACACACACATCATTGAAACATGCAAGTCTTGCTGTGTGGAGAAAGGAGAGTAAAAAAAGCACTATATATTGACATTCAAGATGTGATAGCATGGTTTAGTTAATAGGCAATAGAGAAGCAGGATGGACCCTCTATACTAGATTCTTCACCATTTCAACAATCAGAATAAGTGTTTAAGAGTGTTTCGTAAAACTCCAAACAAATTGGCAGTGGGATGTCCATTTAGTTTACCCACCACAGATTAGTCTCTCAGCATGCCAAAGCCAAGAATTTTTGAACTCATACTCAACTGACATTCATGTTGCTGTAATCTTTTTGTTTATGTCTATGATAGCAAGAATGGATGTCACCAGCAAATTCCATCAATAAATAAATAAGGTTAATGACTCCATCTGGGCCATTATATTGTCAACATGCAAAGGCCTTCAGATTTGAGTATTGCTCATTTTAAACTTAGAGAAATGAAATGCTGGCTCATTTTTTCCAAACAAATTCATTGTGCATCGGCACCTCCTAGAGACTTCACAGTTCAAACTATCACCAAGAATTCAAACAGAAATATTGAAATTTGATTCTGCAACCCAATCACTGTGAAGACTAGAGAAATGGTGTCTGGCTCCTAGATCACATGAAGTTGCAAATGCATTGTTGAACACAGTAGAGACCCTGCTATTCGTGTGTCAAAACCAATGAAGATCACCAATATGAAGCAAGAAAGAATTATTCTACAAACATGCTCACCCTTTGCTCCACTAACGTATTCTCTTTAGAAAGCACTTACCACTGGAATTTAAATACAAAGCAATACCCTAAAATTTTAGCCATCCTCACATGAGTTTCTACAAAATTAATTGACAAGATTCTCTAAAATTTCACACACAATTAATTTGAACAATAATATAAAAAAAAAGAGTACCTCCAGCAATTCCACGCAATTTAGGGATACGGCGGTAAAGAGGCATTTGTCCACCCTCGAACCCTTTTCGAACACCAGGACCAGACCGAGATTTCTGACCTCTCATACCAAACCCACAACTGTTCCCTTGTCCTGCAGAGATACCTCTTCCCTTTCTCTTCCCTTTCTTTCTAGACCCTGGTTGAGGGCCCAGATTGTCCAGCCTGAGCCTCGCTCCTGAAGATGTAGTAACCACAGAAGGTGCTGCTGCTTGATTGACTACCACCGATGGTCTTTTGTTCTTAGAATGGAGTGTAAGACAAGTGAAGTTGCATGTCTTTGGCTTCAATCTCGTCAAGTTTCCCTGTCATTAAAAAAAAAAAAAACCTAAAATAACGGGGTTTTTTGTACCATGAAAGGAGAGTTTTGATTGGTTTAAGTACCTTGAATGGAGAGGAAGGGCAAGGAAGAGACGCTGCTGCCATTGCCATTGCTATTGCCATGGACCGAGTAGATATGAGCGAGTGTGAGAGAGCGTTTTCAGTTTTCACAGATATGGATACTGGATAGGCTTCCTTCTCTATTCCATCCTAAACGACATAGTTTCATTCCCACGTGAAGCCTTTATCATGTGTCATAGAGAGTCCAATGACAATATATGGGCCTGACCTAGAAACCTCGAAAGAGTTGCAGTTTCGAACTTCACTAAAACCCAAACGCAACTGGCCATGATTTTTTCATGTTGATT
>Ga0325414_1005729_pt1 | contig 13146 bp, 11 predicted proteins | sample PopdelMetagenome_8_FD_206183 | JGI IMG/M metagenome (GOLD analysis project Ga0325414, IMG submission 206183) | Populus deltoides microbial communities from Bellville, Georgia, United States - Leaf-PdKOR-R3 | ecosystem: Host-associated > Plants > Phyllosphere > Phylloplane/Leaf | place: USA...
GGACTGAAATTGTCCCCACCAATAACATGTATTTTAAACAGCATGTCCTTCTTCTTAAAACAAAGTACACAGAAGTGGAGTTCGATTGGTTTTTGCTCGCAAGGGTTCATCGAAGGCTTGCTCCTGGTTTCGTCAGGGTCAGAAGTGGTTCATTGATTATGTTAGCCTTGACTCGACTCCAGACCCAAAACCAGACCAGATTCTGTTCTTACCTAAGTCAACAGTCATGGGTACCATTTCCCATACATCGTTGCCTCAGTGGATCTTGAGGGAGAGTCTCATTCAAGAATATTAAAAGGCGCATACAGAAATCTATCGTAGCAAACTTCAAACTTGGAATCTCCATTCATACAAAGTCTTGCACGTACGAGAAGAATATTTGTCTGTCATTTGAACCGTTTTGTTGGTTCACGAAAGGAAAATTCAAGTCATGCACTAGGGCTACTCTTAATTATTACATTACGTATAAAACATAAATTACATTGGCAAAAAAATTCCTTGATAGGAGACGAGAGAAAAGAATAACAATATTTTGCTATAATGGTAGTACGTTCAATGACGGCCCTTTTAGGGGACACGAAGGCATATGCATCACAAGTAGCCTCCCTCTCGAAAATCCCTTCAATCCCAGCAAGGGCTTCAACGGAGTTAACTTTTGCATTACCCTCCGCTTTCTCTTTGCCTACATGAACGGCTCATTACCATACATCACGCAGATACCTGCCATTCATTTGCAGACCCTTCACAAAGCTCTCTGTCTTGGAGTTGTCAAGAGATCCCTGGATCCACAACCAGGTACACACAAGGTTAATAATGAGATGGGGAGAAAAGTTGACTTAAAACCCAGCTACAGATTATTTCCAAAACAGTGAAACGAAATATAACACAAGCAGAAAAATTACACCAGTAAAATTGGAGAAAGGGTGTTATGGTGCTTTCTGACACCAGAAAAAGGGACGGATTTATATTATGATGTGGATTCTAGCCATACAAGGAACTAAAGGGAGGATCCTGTGTATGATATTTGTCCACGAGCAAGACAAGAAGGCAATGTCAACATGGAAAAAAAAACTCAATCACAAAGCAGCTATGGACATCTGTCTGTGGGGGGAGTTCTGTTGGGACTTTCTTTTTTGCCTCGTTTTAACGACTCTTAACCTCAAGAAGAAACCAATAACTAGACATTATTTTTTACCTGCTCTTGCACGATAGTGTGGAGAGTTCTGTGGACATCTTTAGCCATGCCCTTGGCATCTCCACAAACATATAAATATCCTCCTTGAGAAATCACGTTCCAGATATCAGATGCCTGAACCAGAGAAAACATATACTCAACACTTTAGTTAAAAAAGAAAATAAAAGGTAAGGAAATGATATCGCTGCATTTTAACTTCGCCATCAACGGTGGTTGGTGAAACAGAAACAAGTACCTTCTGCATCATCTTATGCTGCACATATTCCTTGGTAGGTCCCTCACGTGAGAAGGCTACAGATAGTTCAGAAAGTGCACCACTTTCAACGAAATTGTTGAGCTCATCTTCATAGATAAAATCCTGCAAAGATTGTGCGAGTTAAATGAACGTTTTGAAAAATAAGGATAGAGATTCCCCTACACCAACCACAGAGCAAACCCCTACACCAATCACAGAGCATTCTAGAGCTGATAGGAGCATAACCTACCATTTGACGGTTCCTGCAACCAAAAAATAATACAGAGGATCCCAGTTCTGCTCCTGCTTCTTTCTGGGCTAATCTTTCCTGAAAAGGAGAATACAAAATACAGATGATCAGATTAGATGCTTCAAAGTGATAAGAAGGGTTGCTAGAAAAAAGACAACTGAACCAAGTTTGCAAGTCCAAACCTGAAGGAAACCCCTGAAAGGAGCTAAACCAGTTCCAGGGCCAATCATAATGATGGGAACTTTAGTATCTGCTGGAAGTTTGAAGTTTGATTGTCTAACAAAAATAGGTGCCCAGCTGCAATCATGGCTTTTCTCTAAAGGCACAGCATTCTGTGGAAGGAATAAAATAAGAATGAGCCTTACAAACTTGGTGTGTAAAATTATTCTATTGAAGCTAAAAAGTATATATTCACTGAGAGGAAACATCCAATCGCAAACAATTGAAATAGAAACTTCAGTACACATGCAAGGGTTTGGGATGCAAGGGTTTGGGTGGGCCAACCCTAATATCTAGCATTGTAACGTGGATCACTCGATTTCAACCCCTATGATAATTTAAGACACCTGATATGCTTACTACACAATTCATGCTATCTTTGAGCTACGCCCTGTGGTGTTGCTTCAACATAAGAAAAAAAAGTTATAAACAACAAACAAAAAATTTAGAACACGTACCTTCATCCAAGTTGAGCACACTCCTTTGTGAATACGACCTGCTGGTGTTTTCTCAAGAACCAGTGCACATGTAACATGAATCCTTGAAGGTGCCATGCTGCAGAACATAATTTCACATAGTATGCACATAAGATTCCAAAGAACAGGAAAACAAGAAGTCATGGATAGAGAATGATATACCAAAGAGGTGTGCAATTCCAACTTTGAAGTTCCTCCCAAGCAAAGAAGGGAGCTGAACTTGATTTTCTTTTCTAAAGTAATCCTTAAACATGTAGAATTAATTAGAAGCTTGTTCCAGAAGAAGTGTTAAAAAAAATATTCACCTTGGAGATGATGAAATAGAATAGTATCTTGGCAGCAATCGTGGGGCAACTGAAGCAAAGAAGACTCCAAGTGGGGGTTTGGCTGATGGAAATTCAGCCATGACTTCCAGGAGGCTTCTATGATTTGCAACTATCCATTGTGCATATTCATCCTGTACGAATGCAATTTAAAGTTAAATCCACTTAAAACTACATACTAAAACAGTCACTACTGTGGTAACGAAATTATTTTTGGTAGATTTACAACCTTTCCAGCAGGTGATGCAAGATGTCTTAGCCGATCAGCTTCGGTTGGATTAGTAGCATGAGCTGCTAAAGCCATTAAAGCAGACTGCAAAGCATATGCATTGCAACAATAGATTACTCAAATGTGACAAAAACTTGTATAAAATAAAATGTAAAACTCAATGATGCATCAAATTAAGAAAGCAGCTAACCTTTTTGGGTGAACTCAAAAGATCAGCATATCGAGTTAGAGCTGTTCTTAAGGTGGACGATGGGAATGGAGGTGGCAAGGCACTTCCACTAAGTGGTGTGCCATCTTCATTATCAGTATGGATAGTGAAGTAAATATCTGGCGATAAACCCAACAACTGCAGTGCTTCCTCAACAATTTCACTTAGATTTTCACAGTACACACCAACATGATCACCAGTTCCATATCTGAGCAACAAAAGAATAAATTGTGTGATGCATAATCAGTGCACGATGTTCTCTTACAAGTATTCCCCATGAAAATGCATTTGGATACCAATCATTTTCAAGGGAAAACAAGTGTGAAAACAATAAAATTGTTGCAACCAACTTACGCAAGTCCAGTGCCAGATATGTCGAACTCCAAATGGGTACATGAACGATCAGATGCAGGGGTATGAAGCTCCCTCCTCACAGTAACATTAGCCCTTCAGCAGTAAACAGAATACATTTTAGATCAAAATAACCTACAAAATTGTCACCAGAAAATCTGCAAGATGGACATTTTTATGTTACCTGCATGGATGCTGAGCATCATAAATAGCATGACCATTCGCATTACTCCAGTTATCATCCTCTAATGGTGCATCTTCAGGGTCATGCAATACAACCCGATATTCTGCCACGGCAGCAGTATAGGGGGTAGAAACACCAGTTGGATCATCCCCATCAAGAAGCAACTGGTCCAACTCAGGCCACAACAATTCTCGCCTAAAATAGAGAGTAGAAAAGAAGGTTAGAATAAGATCGCTCGATATAAGAAAGTTCATTCTGTTCATGCAGATTACTAATTCAAGTTCTTAATACCATGCGGCAAAGTCATCTTCCATGCATTGATCATCATCACCAAGACCCACTGGAACAAGCTGCTTCCCACCTAAAAAAGCAAAGAAAAAAACAACGAGAACTGATTAGCTATGCAGAATGAACAATATCAACGAGCACATTTTGGCTCTTGAAAACCATTTGATATAACAAGGAACAACATCAAGGACCACATTGTGGCTTCTGATTAATCATAAAACCATGTCAATTCTTTTATTAACAATGCAGCTGATTGGGCTATCTTTTTCTCTTTCCAAACAATTAAATTGTAGCAACAGCGGTCCTTTTGGACCAAGAGCTTTGCATGCATCATGATAACCTACCAGACTCTATTCAACCGAGCAAGGAAGGTAGCTAACATCAAAAGGCAAAAAAAATTATATATAAGTTTGTAAAGAGAAATGCAGGCATACCCTGGTTGCCAAGGATTTTATCCACCACTATGGCAATCTGTTCAACCAAAAACAAGGGCAAAAAAAATTAATCAGCAAAAACAACAAAATAAAAAAATTAATCCATCAGCTAATTGTGAAAGAAGGTATAAATAGAGTCGCATTACACACCTTATTAAAATGCTCGTATTGCCTGTTGCCAAGACCAAAAACAGCATATGGAAGTTCCTTAAGCCATTCCCCCCTCTCATTGCCCTATATTCACAAAATCATAAAACCAAAAACACTATTAAATCCAGCTCTAATACCAAACCAGATCAAAACATCCAATCGAAACCTTACATCTGTAAACCATTTATAAAACCTCGCGGCGTTATCTGTAGGCTCACCATCTCCATATCTACAAGAAAGAAATAAATAAGTAAAGGGGAAAAAAGAGTAAATATAAAAAGAATAAATATCAAAGCTACTCACGTGGCCAAGAAGAAAATAGCCAGAGACTCTTTCTTCAATTTCTCTTCGTATTCATCGTCATCCTCCGCATAATCATCCTATCATCCATCAAAATTATAAATTCAAAACCACTGATTAGGAAAATAAAAACCAAAAATTGAATAACAGGTTAGATAATAATAATAATAATAATAAAAAACATACCAAATCAACAGTTTTAAATATAGCCTTCTCATACCGAGCTTTTGCCTCCTCAGCTAGAGCCTAAGACAAAAAAAAAACAAATTAATTAAATAATAATAAAGCTTAGCTCAATTACTCATGACCTGAAGCTGAATTCTCATCGTACACGTGTACCTTTCCAAGTGTACAGTGATGATGTGGCTCATTAAGAATAAACTAAGAGGGTGTGGTATAGCCTCGGAAATATAAATGTTATTTTTTTAAAGTGTTTTTTATTTTAAAATATATTAAAATAATATTTATTTATTTTTATCAAAAATATATTAATTTAAAATAAAAATATTTTAAATTTTTAAAAAAATACTTTTAAAACAGAAAGTTAAACACCACCTTATAACACCAACACCACCTTATAATTTTATTTTAGATGGTTTTAAAAAAAAATGCACTAAATTATTTTTTTAATGATTTTTGATGTTTATATATATATATATATATATATATATATATATATATTCTCATGCGAAAACACATGTGACAACATCCCAAACACCCCTAAGCTGTTGATAGCTTGATGGGAAACTAATCTGTACCTTAGCAAATCCTTCAGCAGTACCAGTTTGGGTGCCGAAAAAGATGGTGACCTTTTTCTTGCCATCATCAACTTCAGGTTCGAGGTCTTTAACAATCAACGGCTTAGGAGGGACAGGGACTTTAGGTTTCTGATAGCCGGATGATCTTCTCCAAATCAAAACGACAACGTAGCCGATCAAAACCGCTATGGAAGTAGTTAAGATAATAACAAACTCACGATTCTCGCGGATCAAAGTTGCCATCTCAGCAGCAGAACCACCGGATTCCGATGAAACATTTGTTGGGTCCACTTTGCCTTTGATTATGGCTTGCATAAGTTCAAGTGGTGACACTTTCATCGAGCTGCTTGATGATTGCATGTTTTTTCAAAAATTTAGAAAGCAAATAATTCTTCTTCAAGGAGGAATATGATCTCTCTCTCTCTGCTTCTTGTTTCTTGCTTGTTGCGTGGTTGGTGCGGTGTAGGTAGACAGAGAGAGAGAGAGAGAGAGGCAGAGAGATTTCCTGAGAGGGAAGTGTAGGAGAGGGGATTAATAAAGAGAGGAGGGAGGTGTAACGCCTAGCCTACCAAACCAGACTGGTCATACTCACCTAACACTGAGTTAACCATGGTTAAGACTTGCGTTTGAGTGGAAGGCTTTTTTGGGCGGTTGATCTCAGGAGTCAAGTTGAAGTTCTAAAATGCCCTTTTCTGTCTTTTTGTTTCCCAGGAAAATTAAAAAGAAAATTACTAGCCTTGAGAATCATTGAGATTTTGGATGTAAATACTAAAGGGTTGTTGGCATAAGGAACCAACCATGTATCTGTACTATCTACACGCCCCGACGTTTTTCTTTTTAGTGGATTTGCACGGTTGGTATATCGATTTTTTACATTTTTCTTTTAATCAAGTAATACGAGCTTTAGTTTTTTTCACATGCTATATGAACTGGAATAAAATAAAAATTGAGAAAATAATGATTTTCCAATATTAAATTATAAAAATAAAAAAATAAGCTTAAAAAAACAATGTCAATCTGTATTAACCTTAAAGTTTATGACCCGAGTTATTTGATCAAAAACAACAACTTCAAAAAGACTTTAAAACCTCAAGTAATCATCATTAATTAGAAGATCATTAGTTAGAAGATGATTAAGTTAAGCATAGAAAGAGTAAAAAGAAAAAAAAATAACCAAAATATTTGATCATGGTTTTTTAACATACTTGTTTAGAAATAAACCTTGAACTCGCTCCGATGCAATATTAAATCTTGAAGTTTCTTATTGGAAGGAGAAAGTCAATAGTGAAATTGAATCCATTATGAATAATTATGCATGTCTACTAGTGGATCTTCCTCTCGGAAGCAAACCATTAGGCTATAAATGGATCTTTAAAAGAAAGATAAAAGCTAATAGCACTATTGATAGATATAAAGCTACACTTGTTATTAGAGATTTTAAATAACAAGAAATGTAGATGATTTTAACATATATTCACATGTGTCAAGAATAACTTCCATACGAATGTTAATAGCTATTCCAGCTATCATTAAGCTTAAAATACATCAAATAGATATAAAAAAAACTTTCTTAAAATAATGACCTTTATAAGGAGGTTTACAGAGAACAATCTGAGGGGTTTATTGTTAATAGACAAGAAAAGAAAGTTTGTATACTTGTCACATCATTATATGAGTTTGAAACAAGCACCTAAACAATGACATGAAAAATTTAATAAGGTTATGTTGTCAAATAAATTTAAAATCAACACAATTAATAAATATGTTTATGTGAAAAATACAAATAAAGGTTATGTCATTTTAGATCTCTACATGGAAGATATGTTTATTTTGGGCAGTAATGATCATATGATCAAGTCCACTAAGAAATGTTAACTAAACAAGTTTGACATGAAAAACTTGGGTGTTGCATGTATCATGCTAGGCATAAATATTTCTAGGACATCTGATGGATTAGTATTGCCCCAATCTCATTATGTTAATAAAGTTTTCGACAATTTTTTTAAAGGTGAAATAGTATTATGAAAACACCAATGGATATAGGTGTCTATTTATCTAAAAAATAAAGGTAATAGAATAGACCAATTAAAATATTCTTGGATAATTAAGAGCTTGATATATGTTATGAACTGCACAAGACCTGATATTACTTACTTGGTTAGCAAACGAAGTTGATTTTTAAGTAATTTAATTATGGATCATTAAAAAGCAATACAAAGGGTACTCAAATATTTGAGGTATACTGTTGACCATAAGCTACATTATACTAATTATCTAGCAGTACTAGAATGGTATAATGATGTTAATTGGTATCTAATACCAAGGATTTGAAATCTACAAATGGATAAGTCTTCACACTTAGTGGATCAGTTGTGTCATGGAAATTCTCTAAATAAATGTGTATCACTAGATCCATGATAGAATCAAAGTTTTCTTACTCTTGATAAAGATGTAAAGGAAGGTAGATGGATTTAAAATTTATTAGAGGATATTCCATATTGTTCGAAACTAGTGCCAGCTATTTATGTCCATTGTGACAGTTAGTCAATAATTAAAAGGGCATAGAGCAGTATGTAATCTAGATATATACGTTGTAGACATAATACCATTAAACACTTGCTCTCAAATGAAATTATTTCCATTGACTTTGTATAGTCAAAGGAAAATATTGTGGATCCGCTAACCAAAAGTTCGTCGAGAGAGCTTGTATATAAGTTATCTAGTGGAATGGGCTTAAAGCTTTTAAAAAATGAAAGAGTGTAATGATGTTAACTATACATAGTTGATTGGAAATCCCAAAATCTAGGTTCCAATGAAAAACTAAGTCATATAACATTCTCAATAACATTAGAAAATTATTATTTCCTGCTTATTTCTATGATAAAATAAGTGTTAGCTGCAACATGATAAAGGATGAGTTAAGCTCTTAATTATTTTCATATCTTGGTACACCAAGTGAAGTATAACAAAATACTCCTAATGAAAGATCCTCTATATGAATAAGAAACATGATTGTTGTGGCCATGATTATAAGAGTTGTTCAAGGCCAAAATAAACACAACAATGAGAACCGAATGAAATATCTAGGTGGAGAACTATGTGAATACTATGGTCTTGGTTTACATAAAAGACTAAATAGTTCAAGACATCGCATTCACTATTTAGCGAAGTAAATCTGATAGTTTTTCATCAAGGAAGGTTTAAAGCCAAAAGCTACCTATCATGATATGGTAATCTATCAAATTAGTATCTCTTAGTAAATCTTTGAGTCATTTTCAAACTAGTGAGATATTTCCATTCATGTTAGGGATTATTGGAAATTTGTTTTAATTAAACAAATTATGGGTGAGTGAGAAATTAATTTTAAAGAACCCTTGGTTTTTCTATTCAAAGTTTGATAATGGTGGGAATTAATAATTCAACCTTTTAGTTTTCAAAATTCACTTATAAAAAATAGGTGAATCAAGAGTTTAATCTAAAAATTTCTTAGATTTTTACACTTTCTTCCTTACCTCATATTTTAATGTTTTATTCTCATTTTATGATTTGGCTTTTCTCCCAAATCCAGAGCTTAGGTTCAAATTGTTAAGAGATATTTAAGTTTCATACACGTGGTTCAAAAACCTTGGATTAGAAGTGTATCTAAACTAAGGTGGTGTTATTAGAATTTTGGGAGACATATTGCATACAACCTAGTTGCACAAGTGAGGAGAAATAAAGTCTTAGGGACAAATGATTTATTTTTTACAATAACAAAAGATTCATTACTTTAAAGTGCTTTAACAAGTAAATATATTTCTTATTTTAATTTAAGTATAGTTGAATTAAGGTTTTTTTTTTAATATATAGATTTAACCATGTACAAACCCTAGTTTTTCCTAAGATATCTTTCGTTTAGCAAGCCTTTGTGATGATATACTACCAATCCATGTTAATCATTTTTAACTACAATCTTGTTATGATAAACTAAGCATATTTGCACATTAGTCTAATATATTTACATATTTTAATCTATAAAAAACAATCACATAAAGGGATCTAAAAGAAAAACAGTAATAAAAAGAAAAAAAACACGAGCCCACCTGAGTTAATCCGCCAAACACATGGATAAAGTCATGAGATCAAGATAATCCTATAAAAAGAAAAATAAAAAAAAACCATGAATCCTATTTCAAAACAAATTGAGTAATAAGATTGAAAAAGAAAATAAGTTAAAAAAATAATGTAAACTTGTGTTAGCTTACGAAACCCATGACCTGGGCCATTTGATCATAAACACCTAACTTGGAAACACTATAAAGTCTAAGTCTTAATAAAACAAATGTCAAATGATGAGATTGAAAAAAGAAAATTCAATTACAAAAAAAGATTCAAAAGAAAAAAAAATAGCAATTAAAAGAATGGGATTCAAATTTGAAAAAAAAAAAAGAGGATGAATCATTTTGGATTGAAGGGCTAAATTGAAAATAAAAATAAATTCCATAAATGAACTAAAATTTTAATGAGGACCAAATTAAAAAAAATTAAAAATTAAAAATTTTAATCAAATGATTAAACTGAAAAACAATTGAAAGTTTACAAAAATAGAAAGAAAAAAAATGAAGAAAAAAAAGAATCAAATAAGGAATGAAATTGAAAACTTACAAAAAGATCAATGACAAAAATTACAAATTAAAAGAATGAGGACTAATACTAAAATATCCTTAAGGGGATTGCCCTGAAATTTTAAATGTCAAGCGTGAATTTCAAGGGAGAAAAGGGGTAGAAGGAAAAAAATAGATTGTCAACACCAAACCCGATGACCTTTGGCTACTCTACCTCCTCGAGGCGATGATGTTTAGATGATTCAAATGTTGCCATGAAAATTAATTTTTGATTACTAGAAGACCTCACACTTGCCGCACGAAGGACATTGTGGTTGTCCACGTGTTAATACATACGTTGCATTCATGTGTGTGTGTATTACACAATTGCCCCTAATCCAGCCTGACAATTACTAAAAAGCTTAAATGCAAAGACAAAATTGCCTCGAGCATAAGCTAAGGAAAATCCGATTTCAAAAGCATGGAAGTCATTTTACTATTCATCTAATATGGAAAAAATGACAATGCCACTTAAGGTAAGCTTAAAAAAATTGGGTATAAGGGTCATTTTACCATGCACTATAAAAACAAAAATGCATTATTTTCTTTTTAAAATTTTGAATGCTAAAAGGACCCATGCAAAATTACTTAATTACCCTAATAGAATTGTTTTTTTTTAATTATTTTTTAAGGGAATAATAGGCATTTTCTCCCTAAAGCTTGAATAAGCCACTAATTCCCTCAATTTTTTCCTTTTTTTTACTTTGATTTCATGTCCACTGATTCCCTCAATTTCTTCTTCTTGTTTTTTTTTTACTTTGATTTCATGTCTTTCAATCTCACCATCCCCTAATAAATTAGCCTAAATTGGCTTATAATTTGGCCCAATAAAGGCTAAATCAAAAAAGAAAAAGGAAAAGAAAAAGGGGAAAAGGCATTATGAATAATGAATAATGAAAAGGAAAAGGGAAAAAGGCATTATGAATAATGAATAATGCGTTTATAATGTTTGAGATTATGGTAACGGTTGCGGTTTAAAGTCTTTTTCGCTTAAAAATACATTAAAATAATTTTTTTATTTTTTAAAATTTATTTTTGAGATCAACACATCAAAATAATATGAAAACATAAAAAATTAGCAATTTTTTTAAATTAAAAAAAATATAATTTCAACCGCGTTCTCAAACGGTCAGTAAATGTGAGTACAATACCATCTTGCCATGCTTTTTAGCATATTTTATAAAAGTTTTATATCAATTTTTTTCAAAGCTATAAAGTATATTTATCTGTGCTCTGTCATTTTGATTTTCTATAATTTTCTTTCATAAGCTAACTTTAAATTTTGGGTTTTTTTTGTTAGAAAAAAAGTTCTTTTAAAATAAAATTTTATTTAAAAATTAAAACACATCATCTTATTCAATTAAAAAAAAAAAACAATTATAACAAGAACAATAACCAAGTCTCAAGTCCGGGGGCATGGGTGTGGAGAAAATTAATAAATATATAGCTAAGAACAAATGCAATAAGATCAAAGTTATGTGTCATGTCATTGACAAAAAAAAATTGACAGAATTTAGATGGAAGTATTTGATTGACAGCTTCGATAAAGATATATTATTATTATTATTATATTAATAATAATAATAATATATATTATTAATAAAATAATAATAATATAATAATAATAATATATTAAAATAACTCTAGTTAATTCTATCAATTTTTTTTATAAAATAATTATACAAGAGTTATCATTATTATAATATATTAATAATAATAGTAATAAATATTATTACTATTATTATTAATATATTATAATAATATTATTACTATTATTATTAATATATTATAATAATAACAACTCTTGTATAATTATTTTATAAGAAAAGTTGATAGAATTAACTCGAGTTATTTTAATATATTATTATTATTATTATATTATTAAAAACAATTGTGTTTATTAATAACTCTTGTATAATTTTTTTCTTGATGCATTCAACGGCGGAGTTGACAAGACTTTTCTTTCGTGTAAAAAGGTAGTCCACAACTTATTTGAAAGATATTAATTAAAGAAATTAATATTAAATAGAAAGACCATCAGCTCTAAAGAACTTGAAACTAAATCTTGATTGCTTATGAATTCAGTGCATGGGTGTGCATGATAAGTTGGACACAAAGGTAAAAGGATGAAAAGAACAATGATCCCAACAACATAAAAACGAGTGACCAAAGTTTCTTTATGAGCTGTCCACACCCTAGTTTTCCCGGTACGTAGTACATTTAATAGGTGTTGCTTGTGCTATATGCGTGATTGCTTTGAATATGCTATATTAAGAAATATTGTTTTTGTTTTGAAAATACTTTTTGACACGGTGCTAGTACGAGAATAAAAACTCATCATTTTTATTTCTTTTTATTTAGGCTTTCCTTGTATAAAATGATTGCTTGCTGATTATTCTTTTCTATATATTATATTATAGAATACTTTAAAACGTGTTGGATATTTACTCAGCAGCAGGTTTTTTTTTACATGTTTTTTTTATTTTTTTACCCAAAATTTTTTGTTTCTTTTTTTTAAATTTTTTTTGTTTCAAAATTATCTTTGCTAATTTTTTTAAATATTGAGCTGGTTGAAAATTTAACTATGTAGTTTTTTTCTTTAAAACATTGTGGATTGCTATAATATTCTCATATAATGTTTTTTTATGATTTCTTTATTATTATTTTTTTCAAAATGGTATTTGTAGATTTTATTTTTTTTATATTAATTTGGTTCAGAATTTAGCTTTGTAGTTTTTTTTTAAAAAAACCAATATGAATTGCCACAGTGTTTTTTCTACATAGTTTTTGTTTTGCTGCAGTGTTTCCCCATATATTTTTTTAAAAAATTATCTTTATCGAATTTATTTTTTCAATATTGAGCTGGCTGATAATCTAGCTTTAGCTTTCCCCATATGTTTTTT
>Ga0325414_1005731_pt1 | contig 13138 bp, 9 predicted proteins | sample PopdelMetagenome_8_FD_206183 | JGI IMG/M metagenome (GOLD analysis project Ga0325414, IMG submission 206183) | Populus deltoides microbial communities from Bellville, Georgia, United States - Leaf-PdKOR-R3 | ecosystem: Host-associated > Plants > Phyllosphere > Phylloplane/Leaf | place: USA...
GCGGGTTAGATAGATGACTTGTTATCCAAGTATTTTTTTTTAAATCATTTGTTTAATAAAAATCATTACATTTCACTAAATTATTGTTGTTTGATATTTAAAAAACTTAAATTCTACAAGTCATATGAATGCCTACTCGGATAACAGATTAGTAGTTGTTCTGGTAGTTTACACTAGCGGGATGGATATGTGGACATTAGTGGTCCTGCTGATTTTTTTTAAGATGGTCAAGCCACATTGCTCAGACTGGGTAATACGACAGTTTAGCTATAGACAACACATTCTAGTCGACATCGATACAAGTAATGCATTGCACACCATAACTCAATATTATCTTGTACCAATTTTATGCACGAAGAAATGAGATATTTATAGAGATGCATCTCGTGATTACAAATGAGGAGTATATGATTTGGTATATAAGTATCACATATCGAATCATTACTCCAGATCCCGAGCAAGTTTCATCACCTGGATACATGAGCAACATACCCAAAGAATTCAAAATCCCGTAGGTAATCAAATCTTTTCATAATTATAAAATGTTATGCGTGAGGCTCTATGTATTGATCTTTTAATTTAACTTTAATATTTTATCAATATTAGGTTGGTTTCATGCTATAGGAGGATTGAAAGGTTGCATCTTATCTTCATAATACTGACAAAAAGTGAAGTTCACATCATTATGTCCCGGTGGTTAAATATATGTCGCACTGGACTTGATATCTTTAGAGAGTGGTTAACTCTTGATGATGTCGTGGCAGGGGACAAGACTACTTAGATAGGTGTAGAAGCTGGATCCAGTCGTACTACTAATGTGCCCAGATCATCTAGTATATGACGTAGATATAAATAGATAAATGATTTTTATTTCAATAATTTAGGATTACTTGAATATTAGATAGCATGAATTATTTTTTATTCATTTAAAATGTATATTTTTTTTTTCTTATGCATTCTTGGGGCTACTTGTGGTCGTAAAATGTGAGAATTTATTAAGTTTAGATAGAATTCAGTGATTTGGGTTACTGTAGTTTTTTGCAAGTCTTTTTAAATAGAAAGAAATTTTAGATATATATTCATATATAGGAAAAACTCTATCCAAATTTTGTTAAAATTATAAAATTTACAACTCCCTAAAATCATAAAGTAAATTAAGTTTCAGATTAATAAAAACTATGATTTTATAAATTTTTTCAGGTTCAAAATACAAAAAAAAAAATCAAAACTAAATAGTAGCCAAAACGATCCAACCGTTTCTCAAAAAATTCAGACCATTTTGTCTATTGTCCAACTACTTTTTTTATGTCTAGTTATTTCTCAAAATGGTCTGCTAATTAATGTTATGGTTCATAACAATGATATTTAGGCAAATATCACGGTTTTGAAATGTGATATTATTGAAATGCCACGCTTAACCGCGACATTCTCAAACTGTGTTATTCCGTCAAAAAAATTTCATTTTGTGTTACTTCGCTATTTTATTGATTTTTTATGTGCTAATTACTCAATTTATCCCAATAACTTTATATATTCTCCCACTAATTGAGATTGTCAAAGGGGGCCTATTTTTTAAGAATTGATATTGGTGATTAAACAAACAAAAAATTTAGATATCTATTAAATTAATCAATTAGAAATGGATCTTTACACATGCACATGGATTGCGAGCTTCATGGTGCTTTTTTCTTCTTATTGAAGGACAAATTGGAACAATAAAGAGTTGATTTTATTATCTACCAATCTCAAGAGAAGTATTGATTCTCAACATATATACTTAAGAAGTTCAGATGATTGAAAAGTGGAAATTTATAGTGTGCTTTTGTCATAAGCTTTTTGTTTTTAACACTGTATATTTAGGTCGGTAAATTCCTTAGTAGCCATTCCAATATTAAATGCATGCACAAGCTAACCATCAAAAGTAAGGTAAAATACAACAAGCCCATATTTATGATAAAGGCAACATTCCTTTTTTACACGTTTTTATTGTTTGGATCATGGTTGTTGAATCATACTCATGGATTAACTTTAAAAAGATTATAGGTTATTGAATTATTAAATTAACTTATAATTTACTGAGTTAACTCAAGTTAATTGTTTTTAGTAAAATGATGATATATTTTTTTTTCTTGGTGTTAACTCAACCAAGTTAATTTGATCATGTCAATTAAATCACTAAAACCTTAATCAAGTCCACCAAGTTTCATCAATTCAATGTCTTGTTCGATTTAATTAGAAAACCTACTTGGATTAGACACCAGATTTTGAGTTTTCAAAATCATTCTATCGAGTCTAATTTAACAACTATAATTTGGACTTCTAATACCATTACAACCCAAATTGCATCATGGTTGGTATGCATCTTATGCTAATTACCCTATTCTTTTCCTTTTATAAGTCGAATGTTTTTATTATTGGATGGATTTTAAACAAGAGTAATTAAATAGGAGAATTGGTAATGTTTGTAATGATTTTGAAAATAAAGTTCAATTATTTTTTATGATGCCTCATAATAGTACTAGAAAATTGTATATCATCGATGAAATATTTTGTCAATGTTTAAACAGTGATTTCATTGGAAATAAAATTACTAATATAATAACAGAAGGAATCATGTTACCGGAAAAAATATCATCGGTGATTTCTATTCTATCAATCATTTTGTTAGTAATATAATCACTAATAGATTTACTAACGAAAAGATTGCGCCAAACCAAAAAAATTACCGGCATTAATTATCTTGGTATATACATCAATGATTATGGTGTATTACTAATAGAATAAATTGTTGGTAAATCCATCAGTGATTATATGCATATTATCAACAGAATTAATTCGTCAGAGAATTACATCAATAGTGACAAGACCTGTAATTTTTTCCAACTTTTTGAAACTCTTCAAGAGACTTAATCTGTCGGTAATTCCATTGGTTTTTTAAATTCTATTGGTAATTTCATTTATATTATATGTGATTGCTTTTTAAAAAAAATAAAAGAACAATACAAATAAAAAATAAATTAGAATTAAAGTAAAACAAAAAAGCAAATTTGTACTTTTAATTTACTTACTAAATAAAAGGTCTCAATTCTTCACAATTAAATAGCACATAATTATGTGAATGTCTAAATTCGATTTATATCAAGTATCTTTCTCTCACTGTATTTTTTTTTTATAAAAGTCGTTCAGGATGGGAAAATATTGACAAATTCTCACTTAAAGGCACTTCCCTACTATAATCATACCATGAAACCCAGTTGATTCTTATTTTCAAGTGAGACTCAAAACAGTTCAAGACAAATATTGAGATCTCTTTAACAATATAAGTTTAAATATCGAAGCCTCAACAATGCCTTATTTTTAACTTTTTTCTTTAGGTTGAATAAATATCTTTATGGAATTAAATAGATATTGAATAAATGAATATTTTAAATAAAAAAAGAAAAAATTTACTTAGGATACATATGCAATCCCTAACATCTCGAATTCATACATCCATCAATGCTGGACAAGACCACCAATTTTTATCTTAAATGATAAATGTATGGGTAAATATTTTATAGAGTCGAAGAAGGAAGGAGAGAATATCATCTTAAGTTTCCAAATAGTCTGAACAATATTCGTTTCAACCTTCTTCATGTGTTGGGTATACAACTTATTAAAGCATATATCTTTAAAACAATTATTATTCTCCAAGAGTGCATCCCATATTTTTTTTTATAGTAAATCCATGTAAGAAAATGAAACGTGTGTTTCATAAACACTTGACAGTCATGACTCTTCTTTCCATACAATCTGTCATCCTCTAAATTTATCAATCTAGATATGTTTGAAGCATATTTACTAAGAAATACAAACTTTTAAGTCATTAATAGACAAGTAATTATATATTTTTGTCTAAAAAAGAAGTTGGATTTGGGCTTTGCAACTCATGGCCTACATTAAACCAACTTCATATTCTTACAGTGACAAAAAAAAAGGCATATCCATTTTAGCTTTCATATTGTCCTTTGTCATACCTTTCGTGTCCATCATCGTGTTAAAAATATTTTCAAACACATTGTTTTTTATCTACCAAATTGAAAACCAAACACAATGCCCTTGTACTGCAAGACCACTTCTTGCAGTTCTTCACCCAACGGTATCGATGGTGAAACATCCCTTTTGACTCTACCTATAAAGAAGTCTCTTTTATTCTTTATGTACTTATGATTGATTGGCAAGAATATCTAGTGACAATAAAAAAAAAAAGATGTTTTACCATTATTTGTTAAAGTGAAGGCCTTGTTATTTTTTATATAGTATGAACAAGTTAGTTTTCCATACGTGCTCAAACTAGAAACTATCTTATATGTAGGAAAATCATTAATAATTCACATCAAAGCTATCGTCATCTGAAAATTTTATTTCCCTGAGATATCACACATCAAATTCTCGAATGATCATAACTGATTCAACTCATCAATCAACATTCAAAGACAAACATCTGTATTCCAACTTGGTTAAGTATTAAGACTAGGTATGACTGTAGATAAGAACATGAACTTTGGTCTCATACACATCCCTAGTGGAAAGTTGTAAATCATGAGTATCATCGTCCAATAAAAATAGAATTTAGAAAATGACTCAAATAGATTGAATCCATTATACATAACCTAAGATATACATTTCATGGTTCCATTGAAAACTGAGAATACATTCTATTAAATTGTTTCCAAGCTTCACCACTGAAATGGTACACCATGACTCTACCCACCATGTTATGTGAATGATATCATGTCATATGCTTAACAATCTTTGAAGATATGAATAAGAACATGGTGTACTTTGGTTAAGTATTAAAACTAGGTATGATTGTAGATAAGAACATGAACTTTGGTCCTATACACATCCCTAGTGGGAAGTTGTAAATCATAAGTATCATCGTCCAACAAGAATAGAATGTAGAAAATGACTCAAATAGATTGAATCCATTATACATAACCCAAGATGTACATTTCATAGTTCCATTGAAAACTAAGAATACACTCTATTAAATTGTTTCCAAGCTTCACCACTGAAATGGTACACCATGACTCCATCCACCATATTATGTGAATGATATCATGTCGTATGCTTAACAATCTTTAAAGATATGAATAACTTTTGCAGCCTAGAAGTGATTGGAAAGTATCGCGAATTTCTATATATGACAAGAGTTTTTCCCCTACTAGTTTTGGGTTTATACCGAGAATGCCCACAAGTTTTACACTCGGTAAAATTGATATTTTCACTATAGTACAACAAGCAAAAGTTTAGACATGTGTCAATATTTTGGTATCCTAGACCAAGGGGTTCATCATAGATTTAGAAACATAGAAGTTCTCTTTCAGTCTATTCGCTTCAGGTAAAGTGTTTTTCGCCTATTCATCAATTATATCATAATCGGCCTCACTCAGTCCATGATCTGACTTGATGGTGAGCACTTGTGAAATAGTCAATAATTCATTGTGATTTATGCATCCATCTTATCATGGTTCGCTAGAATCTTTTAAAAGTTCAAAAAACTTAGTTGTATCTACATTTGGTTCTTCATCTATACTTGAACATTCACTTCCACAACCTTGATTCATTATCATTACATCCATCATCATACTCCTATAAGAATTGCTAGTATCATCTACAACTTCATGCAGTTTGCTAAAACTAGAGTTTGAGTCAGCCATCATTTCTATCATGATCTCGTAAATAACATAGGGTTCTCCATGTACACATCAACATAAGTATTTTTCCATTAACCTTTTTTTTATAGAAGATGCATCGTATATATTGATATATATAGAATATTGATGATAATATATATTCATTAATAATATTAACTAAATAAATTATTGTCACACAACTAATTAGTTATCATTATTTTAATTCAAACTTATTCAATCTATTTTAATAGTATCATTTAATCATTATCAGTTTTCTCTAAAAATTCAAACTCTTTCAAATTTATCAGAATTTTCAACTTAAAAATAACATTGATAAAATATGAAATATACCCATTAAATAACTTATTATTTCTTTAATTATAAAATAATTAAGTTATAAAATCTAACTCAATTTCATCAAATAACAAATAAATATAATTTTTCAAAATCTCAAATGAACTCTAATATGTACAGATCATACACTCATACAACAAATCTTTATAGGAAAAAACTATAAAACAAGTAAACACACAAACAAACAACATATACTACATGAAAATACCAAAAAATTAACTAAAAAGAGTTATAACAAAAAATAGATAGGTTTGCTTACTTAATGTGGTAAATCTTCAAAAAAAAAAACTAAACATGGATACTGACAAACTGAGTGTCGGGGTGGCCGGATTTGTGATGATGGGAACTTAATTTGTGAAAAAAAGAGGGGGGAGGGTGTTGTTTTTTAAAAAAAATAAAAGAAGAAGAAAAAATAGGAGAGGAGGGTCATATGTCATGTTATAACTTAAATATTACCAATTGATTCTCTGATGGTAATCTTTATCAGTAATTCTGTCTACAATATTGATACGTTAGATTTGCCAATGAAATTAAAAAGGGAATACCTACTCATTTTTCTCTTTCTTTGAATTTCATCATTAATTCTCTTTGTATTCATCGATGAAAACAACAATGTAATGTTTCTGATGTAGGACAGTTTAATGAATAAATTCCAGGCCAACTAGAATCCTACTTCTACAGGGAAACATAACACAAGAGCAAGTAGCGTGTTCTCCCCCGCTGCTCTTTTCCTTATTTCACATGGATTCCCCTTATTGAAGATTCCCTGCAGACTAATATTATTTGCTTAGAAATCAGAACCTTGAATTACGTCTTTAAAGTAGGACTTTAACTGTTTTGCTATTTAAATTTATAAGTACTTTTATTAATATGATTAGGATTTGCAGCTTCTAAATACAAGCTGCCATTCTCGTTAGAAGACATTTTTTATTTGATTGAATAAGAATTGTTATTCTGAAAGATTAATCTTTTACTCGTAGATTCGAGTGTTTTTATTTCTCATTCGTGGACTCGAACAAAACACAGAAAAGGGACGGTGATCCTTTCTTTCTTTTCATTAATAGACTTCTGTTATGTCAGTTGGTATCAAAGCAGGTTTAACTTGTTCAAATGGCAAACACCCGAATGAAAACGAAGCCCTTGATGACGATAAACATTAAGAGGGTATGATCACACAAGCTGAATTCAGGGTTTTCCAACGAGAAACACAGCAATCATTACAAGCAATTCAAACAACTCTTGCTAAGCTAACAACAGGAAACAACCTGCAACAAGGGGAGGCAGGTCGCGAGAATTATAGAGAAAGAACGCGTGAACACCATCCGATTCCACGTAGGCAATTAGCCTATGAGGATGAACTAAGTGATGATGAGGAATATGTCGAACACATGTTTCGACACAATTGACAAGGACTGCGCAATATGGGAGAGCGAGAACCACAAATATTCCGTATGAAAATGGATTTGCCCAGTTTTAATGGCCAGCTGCAAATTGAGGGGTTTCTCGACTGGCTGGCAGTAGTGGAGAGGTTCTTCGATTACATGGAAATCCCTGAAGATAAAAAGGTGAAGTTAGTTGCTTATCGACTAATGGGAGGAGCCTCTGCTTGGTGGGAGCAGCTGCAACTCACACGGATGCGGTAGAGGAAAGGAATGGTACAAACATAGGCAAAGATAAGGCGACTTCTGCGAGCCAAGTATTTAACGCCCGATTATGAACAGATACTGTTTCAACAGTACCAGGATTGTAGACAAGGGAACCGAACGGTGCAAGCCTATATTGAAGAATTCCACAGATTATCTTCACGTAATAACCTATTAGAAACAGATACACAACAAGTCAGTAGGTTTGTTGGTGGACTGCGTTTGACCATACAAGATCGTGTTTCCATGCAGACCATTTATTCCTTAAATGAAGCCATTAATCTGGCTATAAAAGCAAAGGCACAACTAGACAGGTCAAGGGCAAACATTGTAACGAGGAATTTTTTTGATCCCATCGGTGCTGTAGTAGACAAAGGGAAATCACCTATGAATCAACCCCCACCATCCAGTACCATTAAAGGGCCAAGTAGTAGCGAGGCACCAGCAAAGACTACAGGGATAGTGCCCCCGAAGGCACCAAGGAATCCTTATGCTCGACCAAATTCAGACAAGTGCTACAGATGCGAGCAACCAAGGCATCAGTCAAATCAGTGTCCGAGGCGCAGCATAGTAAATCTAATTGAACCAGGGGAAGAAACGTACCTAGCGGTAGAGGAAGAAGAGGATGAAATAGCTTACACCTATGATGAGAATGAAATTATCAGAGGGGATGATGGAGAACTACTGGCACGTTCTCTTGTAGTACGTAGACTTTTACTGGCACCAAAACAAACAGATCAGTCACAACGCCATAATATATTTCGCACCAGATGTACTGTCAACCGAAAGGTATGTGATGTTATTATTGATAGCTGCAATAGTACGAGAATGAAATTATCAAAGGGATGATGGAGAACTACTGTCATGTTCTCTTGTAGTACGCAGACTTTTACTGGCACCAAAATAAACAGATCAGTCACAACGCCATAATATATTTCGCACCAGATGTACTGTCAACCGAAAGGTATGTGATGTTATTATTGATAGCGACAGTAGTGAGAACATAGTGTCAAAAAACATGGTGGCCAAGCTAGGATTAAAAACAGAAAAACATCCATCACCATATAAAATCAGCTGGATCAAACAGGGAGCAGAAGCAAAAGTTACTGAAATCTGCCGCATTCAGTTCTCCATCGGGAAGAATTATCTAGATGAAATTACTTGTGATGTTGTTGAGATGGATGCCTACCATATGATTCTAGGCAGGCCATGGCAGTTTGTCGTGGATGCCACCTATAAAGGACGTGATAATGTGTATGTCTTCATGACAGGAGGACAGGAGGACAGGAGGTGGTATTGGGTTCCATACGAGAGGAGTTCTCTGCAGTAAAACCAAATATTAAAGAGAAGCCAGTGTTGTTGGTAAATGGAAACCAATTTATGGAGGAGGCCAAGGAGTTAAGGGAGATTTTTGTAGTAGTAATTGGCAGAGGAATTGAGGTGGAGCCTCCCAACATCCCATAGGTACTGCAGCCCTTACTAGCAGAATTTCAGGAAATCATACAGTCAGAAATCCCGAATAGTTTACCTCCCATGCGCGATATTCAACACCAAATTGATTTAACTCCAGGGGCAAGTCTAACAAATCGACCACATTATCGGATGAGTCCAAAATAAAATCAGATCCTGCAAGAACAAGTGGAAGATTTGATCAGAAAGGGGTTGGTTCAAGAAAGTATGAGCTCTTGTGCAGTGCCAGCCTTACTAGTACCAAAGAAAGATGGCAGTTGGCGCATGTGCATAGACAGTCGGGCCATTAACAAAATCAGATACTAGACATGTTGTCCAGGTCCAAAATCTTTTCGAAGATTGACTTAAGGAATGGATACCATCAGATTCGAATTCAACTCGAGGATGAGTGGAAAACTGCTTTTAAAACAAAGAAGGGTTTATACGAATGGTTGGTAATGCCCTTTGGACTAACCAATGCCCCGAGTACCTTCATACGACTAATGAATCAGGTACTTAAACCCTTCATTGGCAAATTCATGGTGGTGTACTTTGACGATATATTGATTTACAGCCAAAGTGAGTCTGACCACTTTGAACACTTGAGGAAAGTACTGACGGTATTGCAGCAGAATAAGTTGTATGTTAACTTGATGAAGTGCAAATTCATGACCAACAGTTTATTATTTTTAGGTTTTGCGGTGAGTACTGATGGAATTAAGGTCGACGAAGAAAAGATCCGGGCCATTCGGGATTGGCCTACTCCAAAGAATGTCAGCGAGGTGCGTAACTTCCATGGACTTGCAACGTTTTACCGGCGGTTTATCAGAAATTTTAGCCGGATCATTGCACCAATTACTGAATGCATGAAAAAGGGAAATTTCCATTAGGGAACCGATGTAGAACAAAGCTTTGCGCTGATTAAAGAACAATTGTCTTCTGCTCCAGTTTTAGCACTGCTAGATTTTGACAAATTATTTGAAGTGGAGTGTGACATGTCTATTGTGGGCATTGGAGCTACCCTATCACAGGAAGGTAGACCTATTACATTCTATAGCGAAAAACTCAATACAACTCGCCAGAAAATGGTCCACATATGAACTTGAACTATATGCTGTGTTTCGGGCTTTAAAAGTGTGGGAGCACTACCTAATGCAGAGAGAGTTCATCCTATTCAGCGATCATCATGCACTACAATTCATCAACAACCAGAATAGTATGAATCGAATGCATGCATGCTGGGTGTCCTTCATACAACGGTTCACTTTTTTCTTGAAACATAAGGCCGGGAAACTTAATAAATTAGCTGATGCTCTGAGCAGAAGAGTAGCATTACTTCTAACCATGCGGGCTGAAATTATTGGTTTTGACTGTCTTGAAGAGATTTATGTCAAAGATGAAGACTTTGGAAATAGCTGGGCACAGTGTCTGCAGGGGTTCCCTCATAAAGGAATGCATATTCAAGAAGGGTATTTATTTTGGGGCAACCAGCTATGTATTCCTAGGAGTTCATAGCGAGAACAAGTGATATACGAATTGCATGGTGGCGGTTTGGGTGGTCACTTAGGGCATGATAAAACTATGGCCCTGACAGAGGAAAGATATTACTAGCCCTAACTAAAGAGAGACATCGGAAACCATGTCAAACGTTGCCCTACATGCCAAGCAGCCAAAGGGCAATCACAAAATACGAGTCTGTACATGCCACCGCCTATTCTAGCAACCCTTTGGGAAGATCTATCAATGGACTTCATCCTGGGACTTCCACGAACCCAGCATGGTGTTGATTCTGTCCTTGTAGTAGTGGATAGATACTCTAAAATGGCCCATTTTATCGCATGCAAAAAAACTTATAATGCCGTGCATGTTGCTAACTTGTTCTTCAAAGAGATCGTTCGCCCACATGGAGTCCCTAAATCAATCACTTCTGACCGGGACACAAAATTTTTAAGTCATTTCTGAAGAACCTTAGGCGGCGATTTAACACATCTCTAAACTTTAGCAGCACCAGCCACCCTCAAAGTGATGGCCAAACGGAAGTGGTGAACCGAACTCTTGGAAATTTAATTCATTGTCTTTCTGGTGAGAAGCCTAAACAGTGGGATCTAACGTTGGCATAGGCTGAGTTTGCCTATAACAGCATGATAAACAGGTCCATTAGAAAAACCCCCTTCCAAATTATCTACTGCCAACCTCCACAACATGCATTAGACTTGGCACCGCTGCCCAAACTTCCTGGTGTGAGCATCGCAGCAGAGCATATGGCTGACCGGATCAAAGCTTTTCAGGGGAAGGTGCGGACGAACCTAGAAGAATCTAATGCCAAGTACAAGGCCGCAGCAGACCGCAAGCGGCAAGCTAAAGATTTTCAGGTAGGAGATCTCGTGATGGTGTATCTACGCAAAGGGCGAGTGCCAGTAGGGACGTATAACAAGCTGAACGTAAGAAGCATGATTCTTTCCAGATTCTGCAGAAGATTAACGATAATGTATATGTGGTGGACGTCCCTGCAAACATGACCATATCTCCCACCTTCAATGTTGCTGACATATTTGAATACCATCATCCCGATAAATGTCCTTCTCACCTGATCAACTCGAGGGCGAGTTCATTTCAAGCAGGGGAGACTGATGTAGGATAGCTTAATGAATAAATTTCAGGCCAACTGGAATCCTACTTCTACTGGGAAACATAACACAGGAGCAAGTAGCGTGTTCTCCCCCGCTGCTCTTTTCCTTATTTCACATGGATTCCCCCTATTGAAGATTCCCTGCAGACTAATATTATTTGCTTAGAAATCAGAACCTTGAATTACGTCTTCAAAGTAGGACTTTAACTGTTTTGCTATTTAAATTTATAAGTACTTTTATTAATAGGATTAGGATTTGCAGCTTCTAAATACAAGCCGCCTTCTCGTTGGAAGACACTTTTTAATTTGATTGAATAAGAATTGTCATTCTGAAACATTAACCTTTTACTTGTGGATTCTAGTGTTTTTATTTCTCGTTCGTGGACTTGAACAAAACACAAAAAAAGGACGGTGATCCTTTTTTTTTTTCATTAATAAATTTCCGCTACGTCAGTTTCCTGGCAATTCTCTCTATGTTTATCAATAATATTTTTTCATCGGTATTTCCATAAATATTTTATAATTTTCTGGAAATGGAATGCTTTAGTCATATCAAAGTGATTTTTTTTTTTCACTTGCAAAAATCATACTAAAGTTCAGCCACATTAAAAACCTCATATAGAGTTGAGAAACAAATTATGTTGTTATGAATGTTTGTCAGAACAAGCATCATACGTGCTGAAGACGTCCATTATAGAAAACACCAGGAATAAAATCGCCAGGGTTTGATGCTTTTTGTGACGAAGCTATGAGTGAATGTTGCTTCCTGGGTCAGTTTAATTAATGGGTCGGGCTATAGTTATTGTTTAACTAATTGTGGGCTGTGGTTGTAACTGAAGCAATCGCTAATTAAGAAAAAAATTATTAAATTAAGAACAGTTAAAGTAGAGTTTAAATACTATACAAGGAGAGAATGAACTGGAAACGTATAAAAATGGAGCGTCTCTAGCTATGAAATCAATTCTCGATTGAAATTTAAAAAAAAAAAAACAAATAATATCATGATGTCAAACAAGCAAGTAGACACATGGAGAAATGCCCATGAAGCCATGTTTTTGCAATCCCACACTCGAAATTATTAAAAAATGCTGTAGGAATTGCAATTAAAAATATTTTTTGTTTTTAAATATATTAAAATAATATATTTTTTATTTTAAAAAATTACTTTTTTACATTAACATATTAAAATGATTTGAAAATATATAGAAAATAATTTTAAACAAAAACATTTTAATTTAAAAAATATATAATTTCAACTATATTTTCAAACCCTACAACAGTAAAAAATAAACTCTAATAAATACGTTTTTCATATATATATATATATATATATATATATATATATATATATATATATATATATATATGTTATTTTGATTTAAATA
>Ga0325414_1005735_pt1 | contig 13132 bp, 7 predicted proteins | sample PopdelMetagenome_8_FD_206183 | JGI IMG/M metagenome (GOLD analysis project Ga0325414, IMG submission 206183) | Populus deltoides microbial communities from Bellville, Georgia, United States - Leaf-PdKOR-R3 | ecosystem: Host-associated > Plants > Phyllosphere > Phylloplane/Leaf | place: USA...
ACATGGCATGAGCGTCCTCTAGCAACAAATGCACTGTCATCTAAAACAACACCAATTGCGGAATTTCCTTCGATTTTGCAAACAAATAGGCTAAATAGTGGTAGTGATTTTTTGTTAAACTGATAGTTGTTGTTTTTTTAAAATTTTTTTATTTAAAATTATTATTTTTTATATTTTTAAATTGTTTTGTCGTGTTAATGCTAAAAAAATTATTTTAATATATTTCTAAATAAAAAACACATTAAATCACAAATACTATTATAATTTCAAACAAACCCTATCTATAATAACACGGGAAACTTATCTATGGCTCTGGAAATCTAAACCTTCAGCCCATCCAACCCTTCCCTAGCCCTTCTCTCTCTAATATATTTGATTGCTAATTCTACCTGTGAATATCAGGAAAAAAAACAAAATAGTTTGCTTCTTAGTTCTTTTGTTTTTTGTGTTTATTTTCTTTTTTCCCTTTTGATATTTTATGACAATTATCATGGCTGGGGGGATAAAATACTGAAGCATGGGAGGATTTCCAGCATGATCGTTATTATTCTTTAAAAAAGAAAAGCATTTTGAGAGCTTGGCCTTTACAACTTCATGGAACACGTATTAGAGGTTACACGTACCGTATAGTCTCAGTGCCAGATTTCACAGATAACGGCCCTGTTTGTATGTATAATAATGCCTTGTAGGGATTGATTGATGACGCCTTCGGTTTTCCTTTACTTTATCATTCTTAACTTCTTCTTCTTCTTCGTCATCATGGTTTAACCGTACTAAATTGTGATCGTAAATTATCACAAATCTTCAGGTTATTTTTTTCTTATTTATGCAAACCTTCCAGCTCGAGCTTATTTACAAACTTAACCAATCTACATTAGCAAAAAGAAGGATGCATATGCATGCCTAACCACAAAACCATGTGAAGAACTATGATTTATCTCTATTTTTTCGTGTTTATTTTTTTGAATGAATTTGAGAGAGAATAGAAGGGAAAGAGAGAGAAACAATTTTGTAAAAGATAAAAAAAGAAGAAAAAAAAAGAAGATGAAGCCCTGTCTATTCTGATTCTAGTAGTTTAATTTAGTTTTACCGATAAAATTACCTATGAAATATTAAATATTAACATTTTTAATATTTTCATATGTGATTCCATTTGTAAAGTGAAATTAAAATTTAATGGTATTGGTTTCAGGGTATTTTTTTACCAAAAGAATCACAGACGAAAAATTCAATACTAATATTTTTAATATTTCCATCAATAATTCTATTTGTAAAGTCAAATAAAATTTTTTAATTTGCACAAAAATTCTTAGAAAGCCCTCCAAATATTATTGATGGCTTTTCATTCCGTTAGTGATGTTGTTTGAAAAAATAAACAATCAAAAGAATATTAATTAGCAGCGTATTGAGAAGTGAGTAGTTCCCACTTCCTATAGTCACTAGAATATACTGATGGACACATTTCGACAGCATACCCGCATGTAATGAACATTATGAACAATGCCAGGGAGAATTAGATGAACAATTCCTATAGTTATTGAAATATACTGACGGACACATTTTATCGGTATATCTGTATGTAATGTGTAGTCCGTCGGTATGCCGTCAATAACTCCATCGGTCATCATATCAATAAAAATATTATGTCATCGTATGATTTGTTTTTTTTTTTAATTTTATTATAACACCTCCTGTAATTTCCATATTACAAGAAGATATAGAATTCAAATGAATGGATAAACATTAAAATAAAAAATGTAAAAAAACAAATAGACATCCACGTAATGTCAGAACTCACATCTCTAAATTTTCTTCATTGAATACCATACAATGTTTTCTTCTAGGAATGTTCTTGCTCCCACAGGCGACAAAAACAATTAAAACAACAGAAACAAATTCAAAACAGTACAAATCTTAAACAACCTCGCAGAAGATATTCTTATTAATGGATGACGCTATGGTGTCTTTTCCCCATTTTAGTGAAAGAAGCATGATCATATATATATATATATGGGTATTTTGTTTTAGTATGTGCACAGCTCATTAATTAATTAATTAATTTACACATACCTAGCATATTTTCCTTGATATATATATATATATATATACATTAATTCATAAAAACATGAAAATAACTAATTAACAATATTCGTCAACTGTTTCTTTAAATTTTATTGACCAGAAAAATTATTTTCAATTGATTGTCTTATATATATATATATATATATATATATATATATAGACACACACACACGTAACGCTCAATCTATAGGGTTTTTTTTTGGGATTAATATATAGTTAGTTTAGGATTTAGAGTGCAAGTCACATGAAAAGAGTATACTAAATATGGTTCTTTTGTCTTAATTAAACAAATGATACTAAAGAAACCGAAAATCCATGAGCAACGACCACGTACGGAATACTGTGGGCTGTTTTCCTCACTTGATTCCTCATATTTTAGTGATCGGCTGAGTCATTATTAATTTTAATTTATTTTTCTTTTTTGATAAAGTAATAGATCTTAATAATTAGTTTCATATTCGAACAATTATTTTGGTCGGATAATGGTCGGATAATACTTCTTTGATTCGCCAATCATATATATTATTGTCCGAACACCATCTCATAGATTTTCTCTTTTATTAATTTAAAGGCTTGCTGTAAGAACTTTACTTCGTGAAGCATTCGAATTTATTTAGTATTGTAGTAATGATTATTTCTTAAATTATATCATTAAAAAAATTAATTTGATATAAAAACAATAATTTTTAATTTTTTTAAATATTTTTGAAATACAAAAATAAACTCTAATTTATAACTATTCTTTTGGGGAATCAGATTCAATTAGGCAAGTGGAGTACCTGTATGCGCATTTATATATATATAATAATTTTTTTTGTCTTTTCTTTTCCCTTTTCTAAAATATAATCCCAGGTGATAATATAGAAAGTAAGGTCATATGTATACAAACCTTATATTATAATTAATAAGAGAGGATAATATCATTGATTAATTACAAGGGATTAATATGGTCATATATATATGAAACCCTAAATTGTTAATAATATATAGTAAACAGATTTTTTTGAGAAATGAGAATGTCCAAATAAGGTAAAACCGCCATTGATTCTCTTTCCAAAAAAGGCACTGGTTTTTCTAGTAAGATGATAATTTCTGTGGAAAGATAAATATGGTAGGGCCAAGTGGGGCCATAGGAAATGTGGGACCTTGCACTGCAAGTAAGAAAGAAAAGAAGAGAAATCCTTTTTGTACCAAAGCTTCTGTTTCCGTTTTTTGTTTTCATGCCCAGTAGTAACGGCATTGCCTTATGATTGTATTTTGTCCAATATCTTCCGCTTTGCCAGTGCCCTGCCCTCTCTCATCTCCCTCTCCCTCTCCCTTTGCCACCTTTATAAACACCTCCTCTCTCTTCCCTTTCGCCCTTGTACTCATCAAAACGCTTTCTTCCATCCCTCTCTCTGTCTGCTCATCTGTCCATTTTTTCTTATATATATATATATATATACATACATATACAGGGATGTCAGAAGAAGGAGAGCATGGAAGTTTCTTGTGGGATAACCAAACTTGGGATTTATCAAATTCTGATAATTTGGGTGGAAGTGAGGAGAAAATAGGGAAGAACATTAAGCTGCCGGGTTCGAGCTCAAATAGCCAAGCAGAAATAGGGATCAAAGAACAAGAAAACAAGGCCGAGAAGAGAGGTCAAATGCACAAAAGTAATGGTAAGGGAAGCAAAGGCGAGGTTAAAGAAGGAAAAGGAGTAGGTGAATCAGATCATGAGACACATATATGGACTGAGAGAGAAAGGAGAAAGAAGATGAGGACCATGTTCTCTAATCTTCATGCTTTGCTTCCTCAACTTCCTCCCAAGGTAAATTATACGTACGTGCACTTCAAGAATCAAGTTACATAAGACTAGTCTAATTTGTGGAGTTTTTTCGCTTGCTGGCTAGGGTTTTTGCATATAATTAAGTACACTCTCTGGCTTGGCCGGTTAAATTACTTTTTTTTTCCCCTCACGTTTTGATACAATTTCTTGGAGAGTTTTGAAGAGCAAGCCAGTAACTTAATTTTTAGCTTTGCAGAAAGAGGCTGTCTTTTCCGTATGAATCTTTTCCCTTTTCCATATATATGCACAAGCATGGATTTTTCTAAAGGGTTCCATTTTTGTTTGCTTCACGATCGAGCAGGCAGTTATAGAGGACGTGTCGCTTTTTTTCCTTTTGCCACATATACTTTCGCTTGGACTAATTAGTTCAAGTTAAACACCAGCATTTGCATCAAAGTTGCATAGGTGTAAGCTCTAATTAACTAGGTAAATTTGTGTATGTAGTTGCGGATATATCTCTCTCAATTCCTGCTGATCCATATATTTCCCACAGTGAATTTCAACCCCTTGTTTGTTAATTTATCGAAACCCTATTTATGTCTTCCCAACCATGACAGGTAACCTTAAAATGGGTCTTAATTATTAAACTGCATCCATGTATGATGTTCTTTGAAATGGATTTTGTTTTAAAATGTAGGGTGAAATATTACCTATTTGTTAGTTTTCTTATATACGAATAAATATGAGAAATCTTCATAATTTAAAGTCTATTTTTTATGTACCTTCTATTTTTTACAGGCTGACAAGTCCACCATTGTTGATGAAGCAGTGAACTATATCGAAACCCTACAGCATACTCTCCAAAACTTACAAAAAGAGAAGCTAGAAAGGCTCCAAGGTGCCACGACTTTCGGTTATGAGCCATCTTTGATTGCCCCACAAATGCAAGCAGACTCCAGAGAGGCGTTCTTAGCTGATCAAGTATCTTCTAGTAACTTGGCAATTAGCACAACAAAATCTTTACCCTCAGTCTCAAGATATCCTGTACTCTTTCAAACTTGGACTTCTTCAAATGTGGTGTTGAATATTTGTGGAGATGAAGCCCAAATTAGTATATGCTCTCCAAAGAATCCGGGACTCTTCACCACTATCTGCTATGTGTTGGAGAAGCATAATGTCGAGGTGCTGTCTGCTCATGTTTCCTCTGATTGCAGTCGGAGCATGTACATGATTCAAGCTCATGTAAGTGATCACTTCCTCTTTGTCACGACCTCCTTTCTTTTCTTTTGGCAATTCGATTAATAGTTATGGGAAGAGATTGTGAATCCGGATTAACTCGATAGAGACCTTTCTTGGAGAATTATGGCTACTTTAGACTCCACAAACCTTCGTTAAATTAGACTAGTCTAATGGAAAAACATAAATTAAACCAGATCTACATATATATAAGGAATTTGCTTTAGGAGTGATTCACAATTTTCACTTCCTTTACATTAATTTGTAACAATATTCTCAAAACACATTCACCAAAAAGAAGAAGAAAAAAAAAGATTCTCAAATTATTAAACTCTATATGCAAAAATACTTTCAAAACTCATGATTACATGCTTTTAAAGATTTTGCACGTATAATTTTACTTATAAATTAATGTAAGTATCATGAACAAGAGTATTCCTTCATTACATGTAGCACTATTTTCACCTTGCAAGCTGCAAACTTATATATATATAGTTTATCCTCAATGTGGAAAAAACAAGCAGGCAAGTGGAGCTTCTGATCAGTTCGGAGAGACATTTCCAGTGGAGGAAGTATTCAAACAAGCTGCATGTGAGATAATGTGCTGGGTCTCTTCCTGATTACGTAGAAAATCAACACCAAGATTTGTTATTGCAATCTTAAGAAGGAAAGATCACTCGCTCTTCATTAATTAGCAAATAGTGGAACTGTAAGCCTTCACCCTTACTGTACCTTGAGGTTGCATATAGATCAGCCGTGGCTGCTGGTCTGGATGGGATGGGATTTTTGAAGTCAATTTTATGCATTCTTAACCATATTGTACCCTTTAAATAATCATTATTTTTTCCAGTTTCAGGAATACAGTTTCTCGAAGCATACAATTTTGCAATGATCACAAATTCAAAATTATCTGGATCACTTTCTCTTTTTGATATTTAATTCTCTCCGAAACATGCATGCTTTACGTTAAATTGCTAATGAATCAATCATATGGCAGCTCACATATATCCAAAAACCATTCACTCAAGTGTAATGTATAGGGCTTTTCACTGAGGTACATGTACATTTGAAAAAAGAAATGCGTTTTACTTCTTGTAATGCATCAGTAACAAGATAAACACACTCAGATACACCAGGAAAAGGGCTGTGATCTAGAAAATGAAAGACCACTGCTATATCTATTTCGTTGTTTGATAATAGAAAGGGCTTTTGCTTTAACTGGCGATCACGTCCCAAGAAGTTTTTGCCGGAGTGCTTCGACATTCGAGTACTTAACAGAAAATTTTAAAAAAATTTATTGCATGAAATGATGGAGCATTATGAACGTTCAATGATCTCTAATTAACTTGGTCGTTGAATCAGAATTTTTAGTCTCGATATATATATACTCAATGAATTGAATCCATATATATATGTTGAGCCATATCATCTTTGTTTTTATTAATATATACAACCCATTTCCATGGAAGGCCCAGGTCTCAGTCGATCTTATTCAACCCATCACAAGACATGCAAGTCATCTCATTGCTTAATTGACAAAGTCTTAGCCTTAGTTTTTTTTTTTCCTTGAAAAACATATCGAAAATATTCTCTCTTCTATGGTCTTCATTTATATTTTTGAAGAAAAATATCATTTTAAATACATGTTGATTTAGAAGGAATGCCGATATCGTTGCTTATTCAACATAGCTATTTAAAGCTCAACTGACCTAAGAATAGAGTGGTAATTAACTGGCCACATCCATTCAAATGGTTGCCCTTGCTGTCATGGCAGTGATCTAAGAGCAAGGAAGGAAACCACGTGCTTTTCAAGCGTGTGTGTGAGAGTGGATGGAATACCACCGACCCCTAGGGAGGGAATATAATTTTGTAAGACAGGCCATTTCAGGTAATCAATGGCAGAGGACAGCTAGTATCAGTGTGGATATTTATATGCACATCACTGACATGAACGATCTGAGAAGATGGGAAAAGATGAAATGATGAATCTACATTAACAAACGAATAGGAACCACACCAACATTAGCAGGGCAATATCTCTGATCTCTAAGAGCTTGTTAAAAGAAAATCTTTGTTAACAGCAAACAGATGAATTTAGGTGAATGGGTATAACAGGTGATCTGTGTGCAAGTAAATAAAATAGAGCAGTGCACAAATTAATAAAAAATGATCTGCAAATGATAGTAGGAGAAGATAATGTTGTGGATGAAAATGAAATAAATTGAATGGTCATAGCTAGAAGCTTGGATTTATGGGTACCCATAGACCTTCATGAGTGCTTTAAAAGGGTGTATGATTGCATCAATTCAAGAATCCAAGCGTCCCAAACTCAAAAAAGCCGAAAGAAACATTAATTAATTATTGGGTCCCAAATGTTGCATATCAAAGGGGTTTAAAGACAAACGAATTATCCTTTTGTTCCTGCTAGTTGTGACGTAGAAACCAAAGTTGGGTTGAGACAGGTGAGTACTAGCAGCCATCCCTGAGTGAAAGAGTATAAACCAGACCATGTTAGCTTTTTTTCCACAAACATGTGAAGACCATCTCTTGCTTCTTTAAACCACACACCTCTTTTCCAATTTAATCGTGGGTCCTTGTGCACTCCCTTTGTTCTTGTTCTTTTACATTTCCCTGTAGCACGCTGGAACGAAGCTGTCTTTGGTAATTTATATAGAGTCAACCAAGTTGTACCATCCCTTTACCAGCGTCTATGCTGAAGTAACTGGATTTTGATTTTTCTAAAAAACAGAAGAATCAGTTTATCAATATTGAGAATCAGTGGACCGGTTATATTATATGAATCGGTCAACTAGTTTAGAAATAACCGATCAATTAACCCTACAGAATACATTTTCTCTTTATATTAAAAATTCATTTGAGTAGTTTAATTTCTTGTTTGTTTAGGTTTATAATCGGAAGCTTAATTCAATAAGGGTAGAGAGGAATACACAAGATAAAAACACTTAATAATATTTTCTTTCTCTCCAATCTTCTTCTTATTCTTTAGTTTTGCTTATTTACTTGTTGCCCATAAACTTATACCAAATTATTTTTCTTTTAACAAATGGTATTAAAGCTTGTTTTTTATTGTTTGACATGCCTAACACAAACTTCCCACTTCAATGTCCTCGTTTGACAAAAAACAATTATGAAATTTAGTGAATTCATATGAAAGCTTAATTAGGTTTCCATGATGTGTGGTAAACAATTGAAAAAGGTTTTGAGGAATTGTGGAAGGAGTAACGTTGACTTCATCTAAAAAGGAGGTCATGCAAAAAATATGAAGGAAGGATCAATAAGCATTCACAATCATTCACCAATGTCTAGATAATGCCACTTTTAAGATAATGGCCAATACAACAATAGCTAAGCAAGCATGAAATTTTTTACAATATTCAAACCAAGGAGACAACAATGTTAGAAAGGTATGCCTATAAAAGCTACGGGGTTACTTTGAAAAGCTATATATGCTTGAATCAGAGAGTATTTCAGATTACTTTGCTAGAGTATTGGCCATATTCAATCAAATGAAGCGATATAAAAAGAAGATAGAAGAAATATGTATGGTAGAAAAGATTCTACACTCGCTGCAAAAGAGGTTCCATTATGTGGTGGCCGCGATAGAAGAATCACAAAGTATGGACTTTTTGACTATTCAAGAACTCATGGGAAAACTACAAGCCCATCAAAAAAGAGTCAATGACATTCAAGAAGATATAGGAGTATAAACACTCTTTTTAAAACACTATTTCAAAGAGAAACAAGATGATTCTTAATATATCTAATGAGGTAAATGAGGTAGAGGGCGTGCATAAAGCAAAAGAATAAGAGGAAGAGACAGACTTAGAAAAGGAGGACGAGGCAGCCTCAACAGGTCAACCGATCGACTGAATGAAGCAAACTAGTCAATCAATTCATCTGATAGTGGCAATCTAAGACCCAAGTTTGACAAAATAAAAGTTAAATGTTATAATTATGAAAAGATGAGTCATTATACTAGGGATTGTTGGAACCCAACCAAAAAAATTGAGGAGAATGCCAATCTTGTTGTAGAAGAGGAGAAAAAAGCCATCCTATTACTAATCCATGATGAACGAATGCAAGCTAAAAAAAACATGTGGTATCTAGATAATAGTGCCAGCAATCACATGTGTGGAGATAAAGACAAGTCTATTGACATTGATGACTTAATTAAAGGTAATGTCACCTTCACGGATCATTCAAAGGTTTTTATTGAAGGAAAACATATGATTCTTATTAGATTGAAAAATGATAGTCATCAATTTATTGATGATGTTTATTATATTCCAATTGTGAAAAGCAATATAATGAGTTTGAAATAATTGTTGGAGAATGCTTATGAGACTAAGATGAAAGATTGTACTTTGACATTACTTGATACTTATGGAGCTATGATTAAGGTAACCATGAAAAAGAACATAATGGTTTTGCTAAACATATAGACAAATATGCCAAAATGCTTAAATGCATGTATGAAAGATGAAAATTGGCTTTGGCTGAGAGGAACTTATGAAGAGTGAGTCTATACTTAGAAAATTTTATAAGAGACCAAGGAACCAAAAAGGAAAAGCATATACTTAGAAATTTTTTTCTAAATGACTATCAAACCCATAGATGGTGAGTCTAAGAGGCTGAGAGAAACCCATGAAAGGGAGCTTATACTTAAAAAAGTTGTTATAAGAGGCCAAGGACAACCAAAAAAGGGTAAGCCATAGTTAGAATAATTTCTAATAGGTTGGGGAATCCCTGAAGGGTTGTTCCCTATAATAGCATGAGGACCAAAAACCCAACATCAATTTGAGATTGTACTTCAGAATAGGAGGCCCAATGCTTAATAGGCGATGATGTGAGGCTTAGAAGCCCCCTATTGAAAAGTGTTCATTAGAGTGTGGGTGGTATATGACCTCCCTAACATTGTCATGAGGTGTGAGAGCCACCTTATTAAAGGGATTGTTTTTTTAGAGTGGGTGGTCTGTGACCTTCTTAACGATGACATGAGGTGTGAGAGCCCCTCACTAAAGAAAGGTTGTACCTGAGAGTAGGAGATCCAAGATCATCACTAAAGATAGCTTAACGCTTGAGAGTTTTTATAGGCAAATCGTGCCAGTCCAAGATTATACTGGAGAATGGAAGATTCAAGATCATACCTAGAGATAATATAAGACTCGGGATCTCCACTAAAGAGTTGTGTTAGTTCAAAAATGCATTGTAGAGAGAAAGATCTGAGATCATACCAGAAGAGTAAGAGATCTAAGATCAATCCATGGAGATTGCATGAGGTCTGAGAACCTTACTAGAGAGTTGAGCTAGCCCAAGATTGCACTAGAAAGGTAAGAGATCCAAAATTAATCCCTGGATATTTCATGAGTCTCAAGAGCCCCATTAGAGATTCGTGCAAGTCCGAGACTACATTAGAGATGTGAAAGATCCGAGATCAAACCCTAGAGATTTCATAAGGCCCGAGCTCCAATATAAAAATCATGTCAATCCAAGACTGCATTAGAGAGTCGGGAGACCCGAGATCAATCCTTAGAGATTTTGTGAGGCCTAGAAGCCTTATTGGAGAGTTGTGCCAATCTTAGATTAAACCGAAGAGGTGTGAGATCCAAGATCAATCCCTAGAGATTTCATGAGGCCCGAGAACTTTATTAGAGATTCATGCCAATTTGAGATTGTACTGGAGAGTCGTGAGATACGAAATCAATCCCTGGAGATTCATGAGGCATAAGAGCCCTACTAAAGAGTCATGCTAGTATGAGACTGCGCTAGAGATGTGAGAGATCCAAGATCAATCCCTGGAGATTCCTGAAGAGTCGTGCTAGTTCAAGACTGCACTAAAGATATATAGATAAGAAATGCATGTTAGAGATACAAAGTTTTTATTTCAAAACTCAATGATTTTATCCTTAAAAGTAAAAAAAAAAATGATAATAATATCTGTTTGATTTAAAAAAAAAATGAACATTTATTTATAGTTTTGTTATTATAGATGGACATAGGTTAAAAAAACCTCAAAAGTTTTATTTTTAGAGCTCAATCTAATAATTATAATAAGATCATTAAAAAAAACCCTTGTGAGGTTTTATCTTTAAAAGTCCATCTAAAAAAGATGATAAAATTGTGTTGAAAAAAATATGTTTTCAACTCTTGATTTTTTTTTAATAGTTTTATTATCATAAGTGAACATAATATAAAAATAACCTCAATGGTTTTATCCTTAGAAATCTATCTAAATAATAATAATAAAATCATTTTGAAAAAAAATATCTTCATCTTATAAATTTTTAGTTGTGTTTTATTATTCATAAATTGACACAGAGTAAATAAACCGTTGACAAGATTTATTTTGAAAGTTGACAAAAAAGATAATAAAATTATATAAAAAAGATAATAAAATTATATAAAAAAGAAAAAAGAAAAAGAAAAAGAAAAAAATAATATACACATATGGGAATGAGTTGATTATTTGGAGTTTGTCGACAGATGCTCTTTCAAAGGATAATCAAAGTGAAGCCTCTTTTAAGCGAAGAGGCTTGGACTTTGTATATGGATAATCTAGAACGTGACAAAACACTTCCTCTATGAGAGGAACAAATTGCAAAATCTATCACAAGGGAATGTGGTGGTCTGCCTTTAGGAATTAAAACAATGGTTGGAGCCATGGGGGGAGTGATTGACATACGTGAGTGGAGGAATGCGTTGGAGGAAATTGAAAGAATCAGAAGTTAGGCAAGATGACAAGGAACCTGAGGTATTTCGAATATTGAGATTTAGTTACACACACCTAAAGGATTCGGCGCTACAAAAATATGTCTTAAACTGTTCATTATTTCCTGAAGATTTTGAGGTTGATCGGAATACTTGACAGGTTATTTGATTGATGAGGGAGTGATAAAAGAGATGAAGAGCTAGGCAGACAGAATTTGACAGGGGCATGCGATCCTTAATAAACTTTTAAATGTCTGCTTACTAGAAAGGGGTAGAAAATCTAGTGATGAATCTGTCAGGATGCACGACTTGATTCGGGACATGGCCATCCAAATACAGCAAGAGAGCTCTCAAGTCATTGTTAAAACAGGAGCACAATTAAGAGAATTTCTAGATACAGATTAGTGGCAGAGAATCTTGTCAGAGTTTCAATAATGAAAAACTATTTTGCAGACATTCCTTCTAGCCATTCACCAAAGTGTCCTTGTCTTTCAATTTTGCCATGTCATAATAAAGTACTGTGATTTATTGCAGAACCATTTTTCAAGCAAATGCTCAGATCAAGATTCTTGATCTATCTTATACAAATATGTTACTATTGCTTGATTCTGTCATTGAATTCATAAGTCTCACTGTATTATTGCTTATTAGTTGTTTAAGCTTACAACATTTATCAACAGAGAAGCTTAGGGCACTCAAGAGGCTGGATCTCAGTGATACTGCACTTGAAAACATGCTTCAAGACATGAAAAGTAAATTTCAAGAAACAAACATGGTTTAAAATTTTAAATTCTAGAATTTGATAATATTATATTTTTAAATTTTTCACAATTTCCGGAAAGTGTTTTCCGCCCAAATTTTTTAGGAAAATACTTTTCTGGAAACTAAGTCAAATTTTCCTTTGACTAGAAAGTGTTTTCCGTTGATTAACTTTTCTAATGACAAACAAACACAGAAAAGTTTGAAAAGTTATTTCCTGAAAAGTAAATTTTAAAAAACAAACATAGTCTAAAATTCTAAATTCTTTACTCTCCAAAGAGATTTTTCTATCACACACAATTTCATAGACTATTCTTTATATCCTATTTAAATTCCTAACCCATCATAACTTTTCCAAAGCCTTACCATGAAAAATTAATCTCAAGACCAGTGTTGATAAACTTGGTTCAAGCTATGTTTAAAGAGAGAAGAAAAGTGAGAGTTGATTTGATTAAATTAGGTTATCTAATTAAAATTTGATTTAATTTTTTTTTGTTTTAATACAACATTATTTTATTTTAAATTGATTTGAATTAAATCGTTGAATTCATAAAA
>Ga0325414_1005736_pt1 | contig 13130 bp, 11 predicted proteins | sample PopdelMetagenome_8_FD_206183 | JGI IMG/M metagenome (GOLD analysis project Ga0325414, IMG submission 206183) | Populus deltoides microbial communities from Bellville, Georgia, United States - Leaf-PdKOR-R3 | ecosystem: Host-associated > Plants > Phyllosphere > Phylloplane/Leaf | place: USA...
TTATACTATACTTGTTTGACGTACCATTAGTGGATCCTCTAACCTTGACATTTGTTGTTATCATTGTTTAATCCTTACGTTAATCTTGCAACTCAAAGTTCTCATCAACTTCTTCTTCTTCTTCTTCATTATTATTATTATTATTACTACTATTATTGTTGTTGTTATTGTATTGTTGTTAACTATAATTTATACAATAAACCTCTCTGTGGTTCGACCCCGGTCTTGCCGGGTTATTTATTACTTCGACACTCCTGCACTTGGGAGAAGACATCAATCTTTTGGTCGTGTCAGTAATAATAATTTAATTTAATTGATCCAGTTAAATCCGGTCCAAATTAGGTTGGGTAAACAACAAATAAATAAATAAAATAAAATAACATAATTTTAGCATATGTGCTGCATATTTATCAAATAATAGTGATATAAAATATTAAAACTAATTTAAAAAAAATAACATTCAAGAGATTAAATTCAATCAAATGAAATTTAGGAATATTAAATTTGATGAAAACCACCTATATTCTAATACACACTAAATACAATTACTGATAATAAACTCTAAAAAAAATAAAATTTCACCATATTGTTATATACCTTGTATTTTTATTATTAAAAATTATCAACAAGTTCATAACAAAACCATAAAGTTTTATTATATTTTTTATAAACTGATAAGTTCATATTTGATATTTTTTTAAAAATTAAATTCTTTAAATAGTTTTTATTCTTATCACAAGTTTCGTATGTGTATTAATCAATTATGTATTTAATATTTTTGTTAATATATCACGAATTGTTTCAATAGTTAACAACTAGGAAATACAAATTCTATCATGTCTTAAAAACCAAGACTATATTTTTTATACCATGTCTTTTTTTTTTTTCAAAACAAAGAGAAACAAAACTTTATTCGTTTTTTCCAAGCATGTAAAGAATTGTTTTAATTAAAAAAATATAAATATAAATATTTTCAACTAAAGAAGTAAACGATTACTTAAGACTATGACTAAGGATTCCTTGTTGAATAATTCCAATTTAATAGTTTCCTGAATTATTATCTATTTGTTTTGTGGATTTTAATTATACTTGGCATGAATTGTAATAAAACAAATACAGGCACGACGAAATCTTTTTTTAATTTTAGTAGTTATTATAGGTTAAGGCTACTAATTAAATAGGTTAGGGGTGATTTAAGAAGTTTGTTTTATATTATTTAAGATTTTATATTTTGCAATGGTAAACTTAGATAGAAAAACAGGATTAAATTATTTCTTAAAAATTATATTATGAATATAATTACAAATAATTAGCTTTTTATTGGAAAAAGAAAAGTTAATTTAACTTTTGATTGCTATATATTTTGTTTTGAATCTGTTTTTTTTTTTTCAATTTCATTCTCTTGAATTTGATTTAATTGAATTTTTATATCAACTTTGATCCTCATTCTTTTAGTTGTTATTTATTTTTCTTTTATCTTTTTTTCTGATTGATTTTTTTATCTATTATATTTGATTCTTATTTTTTTTATTTTTCTTATTTAAAATAATTTATGAAATTATAATTTTTTTTTCAATCTCATCTTCCTTCAACTTTTTTATCTGATAGTTTTGGTCCCTCATTCTTTTAATAAACTTGAAAAAATTAAAAAATTAAAAAATTAATTTTCCAACTTATTTTCTATGATATAGTAAAACATTGAAAAATATTTTCTAACTCATTTTCTTTGACACTATCAAAATTGAAAAATAATCCACTTTCTATTGATTCACTTTCTATAAAAACCACCTTTTTATAAAAAAACAATTATACCAATTTAAGATTTTGATAATATGGGCCACTCATGATATGTTAATATATAGGTTTCTTCAGGATAAGAGTGTTAGAACCAAGTACAATTGACAAACCGTGATTAATCTTATTAATGTTCAAGAGGGGCTTGTTGGTGGAACCAAGACCATTACACAAGGATTGAGAGAAGAAGAGTAGCTTCGGCCAGTTTGACCTTTAACTACCTTTTTTTTTTTTTTTTATAATAACGGGAGCTACAAGTTGAATTTTGTGGTGATTCAAGTTGGGCTGGAAACTAGACTTCCATACCTTTCCAACGGTATATGGCACGCCTTCTAATTCTTTAAGATGATAGAGAACCACCCATTTGAAGTTGAGCTTTGCTGCTGCCAAACATAATGCGGAAAGAACCGAACTTGTCTTATTAAATTATTTGGACTATTAAACTTTCTTTATTTTGTGAGGAAAAACTTATTTGAGTTTTAGACTTGTTTATTTTATTTATTTTAATTAGTTTGAGCTAATTTTAGCTTGGGTTGATTATTATTTAAATTAGGTTTATATGTGACTCATTAGGGAAACTAGGGTTTTTATCTTGGGGTGTAAATACTCTTGAGAATAATTTTTAGCACACTTTTTTTTTCTAATAATATTCTAATTTTTGCCAACTTTTGGTTGTCAATTTTGGTTCTTGATAGAACTTTCAACTCTTCAAAAAATTGACCAATCTTTGTTGTGAATTTATACTCCTTTTGCTCGTCTCCAGGTGTAGGCGTTGTGATTGAGTTGGTTTATAGTCTTGTTGCCTTGAAACAGGTCTTCCATTGTGATAAGCTCATCCTATTTTCAGCAAACTTGGATTAGGTAGATCTTGAGTTTGCGAATTCCATTCAGTTCCGCTAGGTTTCGCATCAGTTGGTATCAGAGCAGATCTAATTACAGGTTATATCCTTCAATTTGTGTCTTTCATTTCTTGATTAATTTTGGCCACATATATTAAAAAAAAAATTAGGGTTCTTGCATCCTCTTGAATTATTGAACACAAAATCATAACCGTGTTCTTGTTGAATTCTTGATCTTGCCGCAATATATACATAAAAAAGTGTGTTCTTGATTTTTTCTTCTTGATTGCCGAATTGGTATTAAAAAAAAAAGAGGGCTTGATCTTGAAAATTTTGATTGTTGCCGTAAAAAAAAGAAGAAAATCAACATTCTGGAGTTTGGCTGAGAGCTAGGGAAAGAAAATTGGTCATTGAGAATTTGTGTTGCTCTTTATCTTTTTCTCAAGTTCTATCATTGTTTGATTTAATTTTCAGTTTGGATAGTAAATCTCTTTAGTATTATTGCTTCCATTTAGTTTATTTCGCATCTTTGAATCATTATATTACTCGCACAAATTTGCATTGCTACTCGTGAATTTGTCATCATAGTTTCGTTTTGTTAGTTTCATAAATTTCTTGCTTTTTTAGTCTATATCAAATTTATAAATTCATTGCGTTGTTGGTTGCTTTTCTGAATTGTTGCCAAGTGATTTCAAGAACGAAAGAAAGACAATATGAGTGGAAAAAGACGTAGGGAGCATATTAGAGTGAAACCTATAAATTTGTGTGAAACACGAGTGTGTGAGGTGTTATTTTTATTGCTAATGATTTTTGTACAAGTTTTTTTTTTAAAGAAATAATGTCTTCTAATAGTGTGCCATAGAAGAAATTTGAAATCCCAGAAGATGGGCTTTCGAGAATACAACAACAGATATAATTTATGTTTGGTGAGCTGATGACTAAGATTGAAAAATTAGAGACTAGGTCTGATGAGGGACGTAGTAAAAAGGGTAGAGAAGTTAGGAAAAAGGAGAGTGTTGCTGAAAACTCTGTAGATGAAGTCGAGGATGATCTTAACCATGGTAGTGGATTCTGTACATATAGGGGAGAGAAGTATGAGAATCGGCCAAGGAGGGGATATATTCGGCCACTTATGGATTTTGAGTATAGAGGGGATTTTGACGATTTGGGTGATGTAGACCGAAATTTGGGTAGTATTAAGTTAAAAATCCCAGCCTTTAAAGGAAAAATTGATCTGGAAGCTTACTTGGATTGGGAAAAAAAGATGGGGATGATTTTTGACATCCATAGGTACTCTGAAGAAAAGAAGGTTAAGTTAGTTGTAGTGGAGTTTACTGATTATGCCATGATTTGGTGAGAGAGATTGGTGGTAGAAAGAAGAAGGAATATAGAAAGACCAATTAGCACGTGAGAGGAGTTGAGGAGAATAATGAGAAAGAGGTTTGTTCCTAAACACTATTACAGGGAGGTGTTTAATCATTTACAAATGATTCTAAGGGATGATGGAGAGATTGTGTCCATTAGTGAGGAGTCTGATTGTGATGGCATGCCACCACTGGAAGATGCTAATGATTTAGAGTATGCTGTTGGTGATAAAGTTTTGGTGATTAGAAGGTCGCTTAGTGTTCAGACTAAGGAGGATGATGTGAAGCAACAAAAGAAAAACAGCTTCCATACTAGATGCCTAATCAACAATAAGGTATGCAATATGATCATTGATAGTAGTAGTTGTACTAATATTGCTAGTGTTACTTTGATTAGAAAGTTGAGATTGAATACCATAAAGCATGAGAAGCCTTATCAGCTTGTTTATTTTAATTAGTTTGGGCTAGTTTTAGCTTGGGTTGATTATTTTTTTAATTTGGGTTTATATGTGACCCATTAGAAAAACTAAGGTTTTTGGCTTGAGGTATAAATACCCTTGAGAATAATTTTCAGCACTCTTTTTTTTTGCTAATAATATTCTGATTTTTGCCGACCTTTAGTTGTCAATCTTGGTTCTTGATGGAACTTTCAACTCTTCAAAGAATTGACCAATCTTTGTTGTGAATTTATACTCTTTTTGCTTGTCTTCAAATGTAGGTGTTGTGATTGGGTTAGTTTATAGTCTTTTTGCCTTGGAGCAAGTTTTTCATTGTGACAAGCTCATCCTATTTTTAACAAACTTGGATTAGGTAGATCTTGGGTTCATGAATTCCATTCGATTTCGCCAAGGTTCGCATCAACACTATAACTCACAGATGCAAGAAGAACTCTTTTTTTAGTTAAAAAACCAACTTGGCTATTAAATAGCCTTTCATCAAAACAAAAAAGGAAATAACAACCCACGACTTTACAGCCCTAGAATCATGGTGCATAATTAATTGCAAGACAGAGAATTACTTGTCCTTTAAGACTAAGGATTATTATGAGTGATTTCAAACCACTAAAATCCTGAAAACAGTGAAACTCGAACCTTATCAATCTAAGAGATCCTAACAACTTCAACATCATTCCTTAAATTGAATATATCAACACTCAATTTATCTTTAGATATTCGTATACACCAATAAAACCACACATCTTCACGAACACCTTAAGCTTTAGTGGCTTTGTCAAAATATCTGTAATTTGTTCCCGAGTAAAACACTGCACCAGTTCAACAACTTCATCTTTAATGAGATTTTGAAGAAAGTGAAAACACACATCAATATGTTTGATACGACCATGCATGACTAGATTCTTTGACAGTTTAATATATGAGATGTTATTATAGTGAACCACTATTGGTTTGTTTTGACAATGATTAAGCTGCTCCAAGATCCTCCTTAGCCACACAGCTTGATAAATACTAGATGCAGCAGCAATGAACTCTGTTTTGATAGTTGAAAGAGTGACTACTGGCTATTTCTTGAAAGACGAAGACACTGCACTTGAATTTAGAATAAAAACTTAACAGAGGTGCTCTTCCTATCATTCTGATTACCAACAAGTTCTTTAGTTCCTCCCTTCTTGTAGAATAATCCAAAGCTGATTGTATCCTTCACATACCTTAACACTCTTTTCGCTGCTTATAAATGAGTCTCAATGGGTCGTTCCATGTATTTGCTAATTAAACTTACTACAAACATCAAATCAGGACAAGTGGCAGTCAAGTATATAAGGCTTCCCATGACTTATTTGTAAAATGTCCCATCAATCCTTACTCCATTTTCATCCCTAGTAAGTTTAAAGCTAGGAACCATTGGATTTTTCACTAGATTGCACTATTCCATATTAAATTTCTCCAAAACCTCCTGCAACATACTTCCGTTGACTGATGAATATAACATCCACCATTTGCAAAACTTCAATTCCAAGAAAATACATCATCTTACTAAGATCAGTGATGCCAAATTCAACCATCATGGATTTCTTAAAGTGTTCAAACATAATCTCATCATTACTAATGAATATAAGGTCATCAATATAAAGACACACAATAAAAAAGTTGCCTTCCTCTCCTATTTTTATTAATAAAGTGTGTTCATAAGGGCACTTCTCAAAGCCTTCTTGAACAAAATAGGTCTCTATTCGACTGTACAAAGCTCGGGAAGCTTGTTTAAGTCCATACAAAGCCTTCTTCAGTCGATATACCTTAGATTCTTGTCCCTTGTGTTTATAACCTAGTGGTTGATCCACAAACACTTCTTCATCTATCTCTCCATGCAGAAATGCAGATTTGACGTCTATTTGATAGATCACCCAGCTTTTCTGAGCAGCAAATGAGATTACTGTGTGAATGGTATCCAAATGAGCTCCTGGTGCAAACACCTTAGCATAGTCCACTCTATACTATTGACTGTACCCTTTTGCAACAAGTCGAGCCTTGTATTTGTCCACTTTCCCATATTCATTGAGTTTTGTTTTAAAAACCCATTTTACTCCAATTATCTTCACTCCAGATGGCAACTTAATGAGTTCCTATGTATAATTCTTCATAATAGCTTCGATTTCAGCATCCATGACTTATCTCTATTTGCTACTCTTCACTACATCCTTATATGTCAAAGGATCACAGTTAGAGAATAAGGCTAGATGAGCCATATCAACATTTTCTTTATCAAAGAGGCCCTATCCACTTACATAATCTTGCATATATCCCAGTGGTCTTTGCAATCATCCTCTGCCATCACTTGAAGAAACTCATCCTTCGCCATCATTTAAAGACTCTCCCTCTTCGAGCGAGTCACTTTGAACAGACCCTATGTTTTCAAGTTCATTTGCAGGAGTTATGTTTGCTTCACTATGAGTGATGTTTACTTCAGTTTCCTTCCCAAGGATTTCATTTATACCTGCATCTTCATCTTCCTTCCATTCCAAATCAACCAAGATAGTTTCCTTATGATTAGCATCCTAGTTCCACCTTTGGTCTTCTTAAAAAATCACATCTTGACTCATAATTATTTTTTAGAGATAGGATCAAATAATTTGTATGCTTTGGATTCTTCACTTACCCCAAGTAATATGCATTTCAGACTTTTAGCATCAAGCTTTACTCTCTTGCTATCAGGTACATGAACATGAGAAATGTATCCAAAAATCCTAAAGTGACTTACTAAAGGTTTGAATCCACTGTAAGCCTCTTCTGGTGTCTTACTTCTCACGATAAGTGTCAGGCTTCTGTTCAAGATATGCACTATCCAATTTACTACTTCAAGCCAAAAATTCTTTGAGATTTGCTTCTCTGACAGCATGTTGCGCACCATATTCATGATATTGTGATTTTTTCTCTCAGCGACCCTGTTCTGTTGAGGTGTGTATGCAGCTGTTAATTGCCTTTGAATGTCATTCTCATCACATAAGTGTGTGAAATTTTGTGATGTAAATTCTCCTATACGATCAGTTTGAAGACTCTTTATGAATGCACCGGTTTCTTTCTCAACTCTAGTTTTATGGGATTTAAAGATAACAATTGCTTCTGATTTTTCAACCAAGAAATAATCCCAAGTTTTTCTGCTATAGTCATCAATAAAGGTAATGAGATACCTTTTTTGCTATTTTGATTGGATTTATTGGCCCACATATCTCTGCATGAACTAGTTAAAGAACTCTAGATGCCCTCCATGTACTTCTTTTTGGAAAAGGAACGCGATGTTGTTTTCCTATCAAGTAGTCTTCGCAAATCTTTAGAGGATCCTTTAACTGAGGCAATCCATCCACCATATTCTTTTGTTGGATCACCTTGAGACCATTCCAATTGAGATGACCATAATGGCAATGCTAAAGTTGAGTTTGATATGTGGTTATAAAGAAAAAACAACTTTTCTTTTTTGGTGAACAACAACTAAGCACAACAAACATTTTGTTACATGCCATCTTAGTTTCCATGATCAAGCCCTTTTCATAATGATAAATTTTGCACCTTTTGTGTTGCATGAGCACTGCAAAAACCTTCTCTTGTAATTGACCAATGCTTAGTAAATTGTTCTTCAACCCTGGCACAAAGAAAACATCAATAATCACCTGCATGATCCCATTTATCTCTATTCAAATATTATCTTTTCCTTGTACAATAAGACTTGTATTATTGCCCAGCTTTACTTTTTCTATGAAATTATTATCAAATTGTGAGAATAACTCTCTTTTCCCACACATATAATTACTACACCCAGAATCAAGAAACAACAAGTGATCTCTTCCAGCCTCGTTGCCATCCATATATGTTATTAACAACATCTCTTCACTGATTTCAACAAAGTTGACCCTTGTATCTCTTGCTCTTTTGGGACATTCCCATTGAAAATGACCTAACTCATGTAAGTTATAACACTTTAGGGTAGTTTTATCAAACCTAAATTTGCCCCTACCTTGATAAGAACCTTTATCATAATTTCCTCTTAGTTGAGGTTCGTAAATGATTTGAAGGGTTTATTCATCCATAATGTGATGGTTGATCCATTGTTCATGCACCAATAGACTACTTTGAAGCTCATCTATGGATAAAGTATCCAAATCAATTGATTCCTTGATCGAGCATACAACATAGTTGTACTTTGGAGTCATGGATCTCAAGATTTTCTCGATGATTACCATATCCTCCATTCTTTCACTGTGAATTCTCATCTTATTGGTTGTGGTAAAAATTCTTCCAAAGTAGTCATTTACCGATTCCCCAGCTTTTATGTGCAACACTTCAAACTCCCTATAAAGAGCCTAGAGTTGAGCACGTTTAACTCGTGTTGTCCCTTAGTACTTATGCTTTAAAGAGTCCCATATATCTTTTGCTGTGTCCTTTTTCAATATTGTCTCCAAAATATATCGATCAATGGCTTGGAACAAATAATTCTTAGCATTCAGGTCCTTCAACTTTTGATCCTTAATCACTTTCTTCTGTCCCTTAGTGAGATCTGTCTTTTTCGCTTCTGTAGAGATCCCAATTTCCACCAAACTCCAATACTCTTGGAACTTAGAAAATTCTCTGTAAGTATACTCTAATGATCGTACCTGATAGCAAAAGAGTAAAGCAGTGTCCATCGAACTATGGGATAACAGGCTGCACAAAGTTGCTCTCGCTTATCATGTTAGCCTTTCACGTTTGATGTCTGTGTTGTTGGTCAGGACCCGTGATGGTGCACTAATACTAAATGTTAGAACCAAGTACAATTGACAAAGAACTTTACATAAACAAAAGCATTAGAACTCATAAATGTAGGAAGAACTCTTTTTTAGTTAAAGAAACAACTTGGCTATTAAATAGCTTTTCATCAAAATAGAAAAGGAAATAACAACCCACGACTTTATAGTCCTAGAATTGTGGTATATAACTAATTGAAAAATAGAGAATTACTTGTTCCTTAAGATTAGGGATTTTTATGTGTGACTTTAAACCACTAAAATCCTAAAAATAATGAAACCCGAACCTTATCAATCTAAGAGATCCCAACAACTTTAACAAAGAGCTAGTAGTAAAAATGGGGCTGAAGCAAGGACTTATTTCATCAATTAACTTCCAAGCATTGTGTTTTTTAAGGAATAATCTGTACTAAATGCAATTGTTTCCGCATTGCTTACAAGGTGTTCTTTGTTAAATTTTGTAATTATAAGTTGCATATATAATTCATTTGCCTTAAGTGTTGATGTGATGATTTTAAGACGGTCACTACCTCTAAAAAAATAAAAATAAATTCCAATGATTAACATTATAATGTGTTGTTACTTCGCTTCGATGATCTGGTTTCTAAAAATCAATATTTATAAGAAAAATAAACTTATATTATTTGTTTACTAAAAATAGACTTGAACATATAGATTAAGAAAAATATCAATCATCTAGCCTTAAAAAAAAATTATTTCATGCTCTCTAGTACTAATAGTGCGATTATAATGTTATTTCTTTAGCTTACTCAGTTTCTTATTCTCATTAGCTCAATTGAGAATAAATAGCAGACCAAATTCTTTGCGTTCCTCTTTGTAAAAAGTTTTAGAAATAAAAGAGTTTTTTTATCTCTCTCGCTCTCTCTCTCTCTCTCTCTCATAATTGTCTTTCTATATATATACAGACAATTTTGATAGCTAAAACATACAAACACATCTTTTAAAAAAACATAACTCTATTTAAAAAGACATAGCTCAATTTTTACTAGAGTTTTAACAAACGCAGCTCTTCATTTAAGGTCCTGTTTGTTTGTTGGAAAGTAGTTTTCTTTTGGAAAGTGAATTCCGGGAAAGTGAATTATTTTTCGATGTTTGGTAGTGTAATGAAAAATAAATTGAAAAACACTTTCTAGTGTTTGGTTATGTCATAGAAAATGAGCTGAAAAATAACTTATTAATGTTTTTTTTTCAAGTTTATTAAAATAATAAGGAACAAATCTTACAAATTAAAAAGTTGAATGGGAATGAAATTGAAAAAAAATATAATTTCATAAATTATCTCAAATAAAATAAATAATAATCAAAATAATAAAGATCAAATCTAAAAAATAAAATAAGTAATAATTAAAAGAATGAGGACCAAATTTGATAGATAAAAAATTTCAATTAAAAAATGACAAGGGAAAAGCAAATAAAAATTATAAAAATAAGGACCAAAATTAATATAAAAATTAAATTCTAAAGGATGAAATTGAAAAACAAATATTCAAAAACAAAATATATATAGCAATCAAAAGTTTGAGGACCAAATTTGATATAATCAGTAAATAATATGACATTTTTAAATTTTTCACAACTTCCGGAAAGTGTTTTCCACTCAAAATAAAAGGAAAACACTTTTCTAGAAACAAAAAAAAAAATTTCTTTGACTGGAAAGTGTTTTCTGTCAAACATGGAAAAGTTTGGAAAGTAATTTCCCGGAAACCAGTTTTTGAAAAACAAACACAGCCTAAGAGTTTTAACAAACACAACTTTCCATTCATCAGACATAACTTTTCGTTCATCCTAACAATCTTCAACGCAAATTAAAATTGTTTGGCTAAAATAAAATACAAACTAGACACATGAAATCATGTAACAATAGAAAGTATGTACATCGGGTAAGGTAGTTTTGGTCTTAAACCTTCTCTAATGAAAAACTATCAGATTCACTCGGCTAACTAGTGAACATCACTTCTTGAATTGTTCAACCTTTTGTGCAAACCCCAATAATAAAAATTATACAGTTTCTTTTTTAAAATTTTTGGTTCTCAAGATTATATTTGTTTTGGTCCAAAACACATCATGGTTTCAAAGAGTGCTCTAAAGAATTTAACATTTTAAATTCTTATAGAAGTGATCACTTTTCACACTCATATATATGATTCTTATCAAGAGTATCCTCTAATACCCCCCTATTCACCATAAACAATAAGAAATGTGTCAAGTTTAAAACTGTTTTCTATAAAAAATCAAAAGAATAATTTATAATGATCATCTTGATATTTCTAATTAACAAAAAAATAATTTTATTTTATTCAAATTAAAAATTATCATGAAAAGTTATACTTTTTAACTCAAGAAAATCTTTTATATTAGATTTATAATAAACAATAAATTTATGATAATAACTAAATGTGAAAATTATATATAAAAAATAATTTTAATGTTTTATAATTGATAAAAAAAAATTGTTTGTATATAAAAATTGTATTATTGATGTCATTTTTCATTTGAAAAAGAGTTTGAAACATGTAAATAAAAATTATGAAAAACCTCTAAAATATGTTTTTCAAACTCAAAACAAATTTTAAAAATTTTAAAAATAGTTTTTCAATTTTATAAGTGTAGAAATATTGCATTGCAACATAAAGTTCCAGTTTTACTTGTTTTGACTCTAGTTTTTAAAACAATTAGAGTATTATTCTGTTTTTAAATAGTGCATTAATATTGTGTTCACAATAATACAAGAGATTAGTAGAAGTAATAACAACAACAATAATAAATTATCATTAAAATTCATTTATATAAGATAATATCTTAATAAATTATTTTATTAATTATATTTTATTCTACATAAAACACATAATCAAAACAAGATTTTAAAATAAGTAATATCGTTTTATAATACTATGACTAACTAAATCCACTAATCATATCATTAATCAAATACACTTGTTTTCTACTTACAAGTACGACAACAATCACAACCACAATTGCAACTAAAATCTCATTATAATATTTAAGTTAAACATATATTAAATTTTTAAATATAAAAATCCAAAAAATATAATATTTGAGTCTAGCCATATTATGATTCTAAAAGCTCTAAAGAATTTAATTTGATTTTTTTTTCATTGTTAAGGTGAAATTACATATGTATATCAAATAATGTTTGACCACTTTACAATTTTTATATATTTGTATATAAAATCCCTAGGCTTTTTTTTTTGTATATAATTATTTTTTATTTTGAGCACATGGTTACAATTTTATATCCTTTCATTTTGCAGTACCCAAAAAATATTTTATTGCAATTGTATTTGCATGATCTTAGTCTTGGGAAACATGATTTTGTATTACTTCCAAAAAAAATAAAAATAAAAACCTTTTGTTTAGAAAGATATTTATCATAGTTTCTTTTTGAAAAACAAAATCAATAAATCTTCCATATGCGATTTTAAACATTTTTGAATATCCTCAATTTGCATTAAAAAAAAAATATATGATATAGCAGAAGTAAACTATCATTAATTTTCTTAAAACAACATTTTAGTTTTGACAATAAAAAATTCTTAATTAAGTTGATGGTATAAAACATGTAAACCTTAAAGAGCAGCTCAACAACCTTAACTGGTCAGGTCTAAAATTTGCTTTTTAATAATCATGAGTTCGAGCCCCCTCAAGATCACTAGAGACTTATATGATTATTAACTTTATGACCCTTAAAATTAGTCGAAATATACATAAATTAGGCCGAACATCCATATTAATAAAAAAAAAAACATGTAACATACCTTCAAATATGAAACTATAAATAAACTTCTATGTGCAAGAGCAAAAGATATGAAGTTGAAAGATCTCTGATCTCTCTTCACATGTTGTCATTCATTTCATCTAGAG
>Ga0325414_1005737_pt1 | contig 13129 bp, 11 predicted proteins | sample PopdelMetagenome_8_FD_206183 | JGI IMG/M metagenome (GOLD analysis project Ga0325414, IMG submission 206183) | Populus deltoides microbial communities from Bellville, Georgia, United States - Leaf-PdKOR-R3 | ecosystem: Host-associated > Plants > Phyllosphere > Phylloplane/Leaf | place: USA...
TTAAGATGATTATTTAACAATAAAAATTAATTTATAAAGTGGAAGAATATATAGGATACAAGAGGATTGAATGTGTGGACAAGAAAATAAGAAATGAGATGCAAGAGACGAGACCGATTCGTGCAGACAAAATAATAGATAAGACATAATTTTGTGTTCATGTCGTTGTCTGACAGTAAAAAGATAATGATTAAGATCATAGAAGAAAATGTATTCATTGTGCTAAAATTATCTTCTCTCATTTATCTTTTTTTTTTTTTTTTGCATTTTATGTTTTGCCAATAACATAATTTTTTAGTGTGAACGGTCCAGAACAATTAAATTTTGAATATCTATAAAAATATTTATCATCAAACTATTATTTATTATTATTATTATTATTATTTATATAATATTTATATCTTATTAATTGTCGATTAAATAAAACAACTATTAATTGCAGCCGTGCATTTCTCCTGATGGATATAATCAACATGGCTATTCTGACCGGCGATAATGGATTCAGAAACCAGAAAAACAGCAAATCAAAGAACTCTCACTTAAATTCCGTCATCCAACAAGAGCCTAATCAAGCAATGTAAAAGAGCGCTTTGCGTTTTGAAGCAGGGTAGCAGAGATTTACATGGTTGACGAAGCAAACTCACATGCTTCCTCAACCATCTGTCTTCTCCAGCTTTCTAGCTAGGTTGGTGATTCTGATTATGGATGCCATTTTCTATTCAAATCTTAAAATATAACTGTTATGGAATCATCATGGGGCAAGCAGCTACGATCTTCAGGAGAAACGTTGATCTTTTTGAAGCTCTGTTAGTATTTTATATTCTGTTGATATTATTTTTCTCAAATATTTTTATGTTTTTTATCTATCTAACCTGCAAATACAATAAAATCACAATACTCGTTTCATATTTGTTACCCTATAATTATTATTAATTTTCTCTAAAAAATCAAATTCCTTTAAATTTATCGAAATTTTTAACTTAACAATAAAATTGATTAAATATGAAACGTACCTATTAAATAAGTCATTATCTATTTCATTATAAAATATCTAAATTACAAAATCCATCTTAATTTTATTAAATGACAAAAAATAAACAAACCTTAACATGTACAAATCATATATCCATACAACAAATTTCTATAGAAAAAAGTTGTAAAACAAGTAAACACATAAAAAACTACATATACAATATAAAAATACCAAAAAATTAATATTTTAAAAACGAGTTGCAATAAGAAATGAGAAGTCTTGCTTACTTGACATGGAGAATCTTTTTTAAAAAAAAGAACTAAAACAGGGATGCTAATAGATTGAGTGTCAGGGTGGCTGGATTTGTCGTGATGAGAGCTTGATTTGTGATAAAATGAGAGGAGCATGGGTGTCATGTGCTGTTTTTTACAGAATAAAAAGAAAGAAAAAAGAAGTATAAATGGGGAAGGAAGTCATCTTTCAAGTTATAACTCAAATATTACTAAAAGATTTACCAACGGGTATTAACAACATGCATATTTTATCAGTAATTCTGTTTATAACGATGATACATCATTTTTCTATTTTTTTTATTCCTTGATTTCCAACTATAATTCATTCGGAATTCACCGATTAAAAATTTTCTTCAATGAATACCAAGGAAAATAGTAACGTCTTGGTCCATTAGTAAATGTCATTATAATTTATTGATGATATTGTTTCTTTTGATATTTTTATTTGTATTCGATAATTTTATGATAGTGATACGAGATATCGAACGGTAAAAAATCAATCTTATCATATTTAAAGATTTAAAATATGAAGTTTATGTGAAGCAGGTTGTACTTCAAATGTTAGAAGTTAAATTAAATAAATATAAGTTTATAAAATATCCAAAAACCTACCTAGTTTTTATTTATTTTAATCTTAGTGTTAAGGACAAGGGGCTTATCTTACGGAGAGCATACCTTTTTTATATTTTTTATTTATTTATCATTTTTAAAGAAATTAATTAATTAATTAATTACTCATATATATATATATATATATATAATATTTTCATGTTTCTATTAACATTGCTAATTACATGTTTCCACATCTCAATTAAGATGTTAAGTCAAGCTAACATACATGGATAACGTAGATATTAGGGTTGGTTCGAATCAAATTAAGGTGAGAGATTTGCGAGACCAAAAACTTAATTATGTCACTGTTAAATTAAACTAAAAAAAAAAAAAAAACTAAAATGAAAGAGAGATTCACTAGACACATTTTACTATTCACTTTCAATTCTCTAAAACATCAATTAACTTGGTGTTAGGGGTATTTTAATCTTTTTATAAAGGTAATTAATTATTATTATATTGATTAAAGTAGAATTATTTTTTTATTTTATCAGCGTGATAAAATTACTAATTTATTCTTAAAGCAAAATTTTTAAAACAAGCATCAAAGAGCCTTTTTGTTTTTTCATATTTTAATATATAATAAAATGACTCAGTTGCATTTAAAAGCAACATTTTTAAAACCTGCAACAAGGAATTTTTTATCATTTTATTATGTTTTTTTTTTGTTATTATCAAGGTGAGTGGGGCAAGTCTTTTAATAAATATAAATATTATTAAATTTTAGAGTTCTTATCAATTATTAATATTTTAATTTTGATCTTTATTATTTTAATTTTAAATTTTTTTTCTTGGTTTTGTTTTGTAAAATTTTAATTTGTTTTTTATTTTATCACTTAATCTTAATTTGTAATTTTTTTAATTTGATCCTCATTCTTTTGATTTTTTTAGGTATTTTTATTAAATTAATTTTTCTTTTCAATTTCACTATTTAATAAAAAATTTATAATTGTCTACTAATTTATTTTTTTTATTTTTGACCCTCATTCTTTAATTGATATATTTTTTGGATCCTTTTGTATAATTGATTTTTTTTTTAATTTGATTGGTTGAGGACTGAGCATCATGATTTTTTCATATATGGTGCTTTTGGTCTAATGACTTGAATCAGAAGTTTGAAAAGTTAACGCGAGTTAACATCAATTTCTTTTGTTTTGTTTTTTTATTTATTTTTCTTTTTGATTTCATTATTCGACATTGAACTTTTTTTATATATAAAAATATTGGCTATGTGGTTTTCTTCATTTTCTTTTCTGTCGAGTTATCCCGATCTTATGATCTAGATTACGAATTTAACAGGTTGACTTGACCCTAATTACTCGGGTTATATGTTTGTTATGTTATTTCAAATTGTTTTTTTTAATTCTTTCTTATCCAATTTCTTTGTTTCGTATTTAATTGACTAAGAATTGAATTATATCGTTTTTTCTCCTTTGAAAAAAATACTTCTTTCCTAAGTTATCGTGATATTTGTTTTTGGTTAATTTGTTGTCATTATTTTTTTATCATCTAATTAAAATAAAACTAATTTATTTTATCCAATCAAATTTATAACTCAATTGTTTTTATTTTTTAAAATACGCTTCCCACACATAAATATTGTTTTATATATATATAAAATAATCCAACCCCGCAGCATAGCATGATACAGGTCTAGTTTTATCATAAAACTAAATATTTTTGCGTTTAATTAGCTTTAATTTTAAAGGTATTTTAATTTTTCTATTTCGACAGCCATAGCAACTCAAAATTGGCTGTGGTTTTCTTTGATTTCCATACAAAACAGAAAGTCCAAAATCAATTTCCATGTTTGCTCACCCACATACATTTTTGTCCACCCCACCCATTTTGGTTTTATGGATTTAATGCTCTGGTAAATTTTGTTCAATATTTCCCTTTGTTGTAACTTGATTCTCGGAAAAACCACGTAAGATATAGGCTCCGTTTGTTTGCTAGAAAATAGTTTTTTTTGGAAAGTGAATTATGGGAAAGTAAATTCTGGAAAAATGAATTATTTTCCTATGTTTGGTAGTATAATGGAAAATAAGTTGGAAAACACTTTATAGTGTTTGGTTATGTCATGGAAAATGGGCTGGAAAATAACTTGTTAATGTTTTATTTTTCTCAAATTTATTAAAATAATAAGGAACAAATCTTACAAATTAAAAAGTTGAATGAGAATGAAACTGGAAAAAAAAATATAATTTCATAAATTATCTAAAATAAAATAAATAATAATCAAAATAATAGAGATGATCAAATCTAAAGAATAAAAAAAATTAAAAAATGAAGAAATTAAAATAATAATAATTAACATTTCATAAATTATTTCAAATAAAATAAGTAACAATCAAAAGAATGAGGACCAAATTTGATAGATAAAAACTTTCAATTAAAAAATAATAAGGGAAAAGTAAATAACAATTATAAAAATCAGGACCAAAGTTAATATAAAAATTAAATTCTAAGGGATGAAATTGAAAAACAAATATTCAAAACAAAATATATAGCAATCAAAAGTTTAAGGACCATATTTGATATAATCAGCAAATAATATGACATTTCTAAATTTTTCACAACTTTCAGAAAGTGTTTTCCGCCCAAAATAAAAGGAAAACACTTTCCTGGAAATCAAACCAAATTTTTCTATGACCAGAAAATATTTTCCGTTGACCACCTTTCATAATAACAAACAAACACAGGAAGGTTTGGAAAGTGGTTTCCTAGAAACTACTTTCCAAAAAACAAACGCAACCCTACTAAAAGTTAGAAAGCAAAAATTTAAGCTTCTTCATTGGTAGGTTGACACCATGCTAACAATTACCAACAAATCCCGAGATATGTAGCTCAAGTGATTAAGTCCTGAATTTGTTCTTTAGAGATCACCAGTTCAAGTCCTACAAACCTCCAGATCACTGGAGGCTTACATGGTCGTTAACTTCAGGACCCGTGAGATTAGTCGAAGTATGTATAAACTAACCGGAACACTCATGTTAATTAAAAAAAAAACAATACGAAGCCTTTTTTCCCCTAAAATGTTGTGTGTAGCTAACTCGAATTTTACTTCAAACTATTTTTTTTATTAAATGATATATTTTTTTAAATATAATAATTTGAGTTTATTTGGAGCTTATTTAGTATTATAGTAGTAGTTGTTTTTTAAAATATTTTTTACTTAGAAATGTATTATTTTTAATTTTTAAAAATAATTTTTGATATCAGCATGATATAAAATTAAAAAAAAATTTAAATTTTTTAAAAACCATTTTAAAAAATAAAAACAAAAACAAATATGCTTTTACTATCTAATATATCCACTCCCGGAGAGTTTCTGTTCCTGGCGTGGACAGACAAAATTGCAAACCCAAAACAAACAGCGGCTAAATCCAAATTATTTCAAAACCTCCCGCCCCCGCATTTTCACCCTTCAAAACCCCCTCCCTCCCCTTCATTTCTCTTCATCTCCCCTGTAAAATCCCCAAATCTCTCTTAAATAAGAAGAAATGGGGAAGCAAAACAAGTCCAAGAAAACCGATTCTCTTGGCAAAGGAGGAAAAGTAAGTCCGGTCCAAATCGCTTTCATTGTGGATCGCTATCTCTCTGATAACAGTTTAACCCAAACTCGCTCCATTTTTAGGACTGAAGCCTCTTCTCTCATCTCCAAATCTCCACTTCGAGAGGTATCCATTTACTATATCTTTTCTTTTATTTTCTTTTTTGTATTATTTGCAAAACCATCTGTACGGGTTTTTAATTTTTTATGGGATGTTTTAGGCACCGAAGAGTTTGTTGAGTTTGGGGGCGATATTGAACGAGTATATATGTCTCAAGGAGCAGAAGGTGATTTTGGATCGAGAAAGGGTGCGTTTGGAGCAAGAAAAATTCAGGGTTCAGGATTTTTTGCATGGTATGCAAGATGTCATGAATGCTTATAATGCTAGTGCAAATGTAACAGCACCACCAGCCACTACACCTATGATTCAGGCTTCTATTACAAGACCTGCGGTTATGGTTCCTCAAGCAGATCCATTTCGTGGATCTCCTGCAGCTGTAGGTGAGGCTAACCAACCCTTTTCCTAGACATGATTAGCTGATACAATTTTAACCTAATTTGGGGTTTTATTTTATCTGGTTGTGAATTGTATGTTTAATTGCACAATCTACTGTGGATTATAAGAGGGTTTGTTAGTTTCCTAGGATCTTGTAATATCTTGGAGAAATCAGTGCATAAATTAGGGATTCTCAGAAGAAAACGAACCACATATATATTAGGGGCTATTGCGTTGATGGATTCCTTTATTGTTGTTATTATAATATTGGGAATAGGCTACTTAACTTGAAGCTTGCTAAATCATGACAAATCTTTGATAATAAATAAATAGTTCTTGAATAATCATCAATCAATATAATAACATTACTTTCAATGTTATATAATCTCACCATTGTCTCCTATGAAGCCATCTCCCCAGAACATGGTGTTTGGTATTTATGAGTGATTTTTGAATTTGGATTAGTTGATCATTCTTTTTATCAGATGTTCCTTGCATTTGTGAAGGGCATGCTTTAGAAAGACTTCTTTGTAGGCTGTCTGTTTTCAGTAGTATTACGATCAATATTCAATAGAAGTTCCCTTCTCCAAAACAATGCAAGTAAAGGGAAAAACTTACTCTGATAGTTCCAGGATTTTCCATCCTAGGGATTTCCTTGCATCTTCTTCCCATATATGAAGACAATCTTTAGGCAAACATTCAGAAAAATGGAATTTATTTATTCAAAGTACTTTATTGATGTTCTCTTTCTAGGCTGTCCCATGCACAAATCACCTGGCTTTCCAGTCTCGACACCCTTGAATACCACCATGGAGCATAGCAATCTGTCCTCAATCACTAAGCACCCATCAACAAGAAAGCGAATGGGGTCAAATGCTGTTGCAGAATCTGTTCCAGATGCTAAAAAGTCTCGCAGCAAGTTAGCTTCAAGGAAAATACCAAGTAAAGGTAAAAAAATAAAATCCATGTGCCTAATTTATGTTCTTGCACATTTTTTATTCTCAGAAATTGATAATGTTTTTCTAACTCATTTTATCTTCAGCTACATCCAAACAATGTGATAATGCTGCCACTGCTCAAGCAAATGTTCAGCCCTCTCCTGTAATTGAATCATCAGCACAAAACGGCACACCCACTGGTCCAATAGTTCAAGCATCCGGTGTTGCTAAGTGTTTGTTCAATCAGCCTTTACCATCCCCTCCAACTAGTTCATCTAATCCCAATACACCACCGCAAGCATTTTGCTCTCAAAATGACAAATCTGCATCTCCAAGGGACATTTCTGCCAATGCTCACTGCAGTAATAACAATACTCCTCAACAAGTCACTCCTACCAACTGCACGGTGATCACATCAGAGAGGTTTACAGTGAGCCCATTCAAAAACATGACGTACTACACCATGGAGAGAAATCAGTGTATCTCTTCTTTCTCTCCAGTTAAGACAACCTTGAAGAGGATGTGCAAGAGGGATTGTGTGAAGGGAAGGCTAGACTTTGATGGTTCTGATGCAGCAGTGAACTTTGATGAATCAGTTGACAATGAGTTCTCCACATCTGAATCTGATAAGGAAGGGGGCATTTTTTACCTAGACCTGCCTAACTTAGACATGTTTGGGGCTAATTTCTCCTTCTCTGAACTGTTGGTTGATCTGGACCTTGATTGTGAAGGAAATGCTTGTCCATGCCTGCCAGCCTTGGCAGCTTCTGCCGACACCATTTCTGGGTATTGGTTTTTCTTTGGCCATATTCTAATAACCTCATATTTCTCTACTTTCTTCTTCACTGCAGTGAATCCTTTCTTGGTTTCTTTCCTCTGATATTTTGGCTTTGTATTATATACAGGTCATCACATGAATCTAGGGATGGTAATTTTGGGACTGATCAAGTCAAGTCAGAGTTTTCCTCTACCATGACTGAGGTGATTTCTGGAAAAGATACGCATTCACAAGGTAATGTGAATGAAGCTCCTCAATATAATTGTTCCTAATCCATCCATTATCGTGCATATATAGAGTGATTTTTTTTTCAGGTCCTGACATAACAGCTGTGAAGTCCATAACAAAATGTATAAGAATTTTAAGCCCTGGTAAATTTATCACTTGACGTCACAAATTTCATTTTTTATGTCACCTTTCCTATTTCTAGGATCCTTGAATTATTTGGCTGTATCTCGAGTTGCAGCTAAAAATCAAAGGAGTTCTTTGGATCAGGAGAATTGTTTGGCAAGTAACTGACTGACATGATGATGCAAAAGACTCTTTAGACTGACCTGGTACCTGTATAGCACTTACTGCAGAAGATTCATATCCATCTTCGCTAGTTATCTGGGTTTATAATTTCTAGATCCTCTATGGCTTTTGTCTATCATTTGACCAACCCTTGAATTCTTAGCTCACATGTAGTCTTTAGTTTGATGTTATGCCTACAATATTGGTCATTTAGCCAAAACTCATGGTTACAAGCATTTCTACGCTACACAATTTAGTTGTATCAAAAGCTGATTTATTTCTGATAAAAAGAAGTGACGAATTCTTCTTTACATTGATTTTAGATGGGATTAATCTTATCAACTCTATGAACAGTTGAATATCTGCAAGAGTTCTTAATTCAAATGCCATTAGCATTTAAGCATGCTGAAAGATGGAGGATAAATGACAGAATCAAGATATCTAAGCTCAAGCCAGGTACTGCTGAAGTTTGTCCACTTCATCTGGGCTTCCAATGAAAATAGGTGTGCGCTGGTGTATCTGCCATAAAATCACAAAGTCAAACCAAAGTGACAGTAGTTGTTTGATGCTCAAGGTTCTTTCTGTTAGTGTGGTTGTGAACCATTAGGAAATATGTGATTCAAGTCGCAGTTTCCGATCCTAGCACTCATGATATTTTGTGATTGGCAGTGCCATGGTTCTATCTTCACACATTTGTTTTTAGAGTCAAGGTTGATAAAATTCCAATCTAAGATGAAGTGGTGAAGCTGCAACGAAATCAATACCTGTTCTGGCTTGATGTCAAGGATTCTCTGGTGACCATCCGTTGCTTTGCCACCAGCTTGTTCCACGAGATAACTCATTGGTGCGCATTCATACAGTAACCTCAAGTTCCCATTTTTGCTGTTCTTGTTCTTTGGGTTTCCATAGATGCCACCATAAAGAAGCATCCTATGTATTTACCCAACAAGACAGCCTATATAACGTCCAGAGTAAGGCTTCCCGTTGGGTGGCCCTGGCTGCCTAAGGTAGCCAAGGTAGCTCTGCAGTTTACCATCCCACAGGTCATAATTTCCTTCATTGAACGAGTAAATCTTTCCTGTTTTCGGGATCTTGATATCTTCATGTGTCAGTATAAACTCCCCGAATGTGGGATCCAAGGTAAAAGCAAACACCCCTTTCCCTATAGATATTGTGAAGACGACCGAGCTTGAATAGAGGCAATAGCCAGAAGCAAGCAAGTTTCTGCCTGGCTGGCAAGCGTTGATGATGCACCTTTGTCTTGCTTCGTCAAGCTGTCGTGTAAGAGATTAACGATGTGAAGAGAGCTAAAATTAATGTAAATTTGCAAATGCCTTGAATTGGCTATTAAGCACAGAGATAAAGGGTTTGCATTTTGAGAACTGCCGCTTATTTTTCTTGGCCAGAAAGTGAGAAACCAGATGACTTACTGTGGAGTCATCGTCAATATCAAAGAGGCATTGCTCGTCAGGGCCATAAATTCCAAAGACAGATCCAGTGGTCAATGCTATATCAATGTTGGCAGACCCATCAATTGGATCAAACACCACAATATAGTTCCCAGAGTAAGTTTCCTACAGCAACAGGTACGTCTTCTTCCTCTGATACTATAATCGCTGTGCGGCCACTTGACCTTAAACAATTGCAAAACAGCTAGACGTAGTAAAATGTAAGCTATGGTAATTTTCACTAACAAAATGTTAACTCACAAGTAACAAACTTATCGATGAAATCAAAGTTGAACCAACCTCATTGGAGATTACATCCAGCTTCTTCTGATCTTCACCTTGGATGTTGGTGGTTCCTTGAACGCCAGTGAGATTGATTATGCTCGATCGTTGAAGAAGGGAAGCAATCTGTTTACATGCCAATGAGATACCAGATAAAACCACTGTGAGCTCTGCATCAATGTTCCCTGCTTGTTCTTGCTTCAATAGCCAAGTTGTCAAGTTTTCGAGCGCATAACGGCCCTTCTTTCTCTTATCTTCTTTAATGCCTGATTCTGCTGCTGTAATTTCCACAGCTTTGCATCGAATTCCGGAGGCAAAACGCCTACCAAATGATAGTCTAATATGATGAGAGCGGTTCTTTATAGGAAACAGGTGAGCAATAATGGAAGAGCGAGAGGTTGAGAAGGTGATTTGTGAGGAGGAAGTCGGAATTGCCTCAAACATTGTTGTGATTGTTGGGTGTCTGTGTGTTACAGGGTTCTCACTTATCTTCCTTCCTACGCCTATTGTGTGATTGTGATTCATTCTAGGTGAAACTATAACTTTGTTTGACTTATGAGCCCACTTGGTATTGGAGCTGTCTGACTGGCCCTGCTCCCGCATGAAATGAAGTTATTTTACTGCAAATATTTTATAGTAGTGAATATTCTGATCAAGCTTATGTCCAATCATATAGTATAAACCTGTTGATTTTTTCCCCCTTCTGAACTTGATTGCTAAAACGTGCAACCGTGGCTTGCCGCGAATTCCTTGACGATCAATCTCATCTTGAATTCCCTAGGAAATTCCTCAGAGCTTATGATAAGCCTTTCAACAATCTGATCTCGTTTGGTGTTTGGGAGCTTCTTTTTCTTCTTATAACATGCCAAGTCATTTCCATGAATCACAATCTCCGCAAACATAATTTTTCCTTTTCTTTTATTGATGGACTTGGAGTTCATGTTAGGAGGAAATCCACTTTTTTTTTTTAAAAAAAAAACAATTCAGTGCTATTAATATTTGAAGATGAAATTGCCTGCTGTATGGCTTTGTTCAGCTGCCGGCATCATTGATGTACAGCTGGGCTATAGCAGCAACAGTTCTTCAAAAATCCAAACTCAATTCACAATGATAAAAAAAAAAAAAATTCCTGTTCTTCCTGGAAATCCTGCTGCAATGGTTCCCTGATAGATTCTTAGCATCAGGTTTCAATCTTCCATTGCTTCTAAGCGGAAAAACAAATGATTAATTGACACAAACGATATTCTGTGTTCTTAATTCCAGTAGTGTATTTATGAGGAATTGTCATGGCCCATGCTAACATTTAGCTTCTCAAAACAAAATGACTGTTTCCTCTTACATTTTAATCAAGCCAAATACTTCTCCAATTTCTCCACTTCCTCCACGCTCCCTATGTAAAGCGGAACACGCTGGTGTATCTGTTGTCAAAAAAAATGCCTTGGTTCTTAACTCAAAGAAGAAGAAAAGAAGATTTCATGAGTTGAATGAAGCATATTAGACTGACCTCAGAAGGTGTGATATCCAGCACTCTCTGATGCCCGTCTGATCCTTTCCCACCAGCTTGTTCGACTATAAAGCTCATCGGTGCACACTCATACAGAAGCCTCAGCTTCCCATTCTTGCTCTTCTTGTCCCTGGGGTACCCATAAATGCCACCGTACAGCAGCGTCCGGTGGAAGTCACCGACCAAGCTTCCAATGTATCTAGCGGAGTAGGGCTTGCCACTCGGACCAGGGTCTTTAAGGTCGTCAATGTACTTCTTCAGCTTGTCATCCCACAACTGGTAGTTTCCTTCATTAAATGAATAAATCTTTCCAGCCTTTGGTATCTGGATGTTTTCTTGAGTTAAAACAAACTCTCCATACATTGGATCCAAGCTGAAAGAGAACACGCCTTTTCCAATAGTTAGCACAAAAATCACTGAGCTTGAATACATGCAGTAGCCAGCAACAAGGAGGTTATTTCCTGGCTGGCACACATTCACAATACACCTCTGTTCCGTTTGGTCAAGCTGCAATCACCAAATTTTCAAACAATCAAGTTATTAACCATAGACTATCTTCTTTTTGTGTGTTTGATAAACTCATCTGTTTGTGATTGCATCAATTATGGATGGACTCACAGTGGAGTCATCTCCAATATCGGCCAGGCATTCGTCATTGGGGCTGTATATTCCAAAGATGGAACCAGTAGACACTGCAGCATCGATGTTGGATGATCCATCGAGTGGGTCAAAAACAACTATGTAGTTTCCAGAGTAACTCTCCTCCACTGCCACTGGCACGTCCTCTTCCTCTGATGCTATGATTCCTGTCCTCCCACTTGATCTCAAGCAGCTAGAGAACACCTGTAATTGCAAACTAACTAATTTTAAAAACATTTCGCTGAATGGTTCAAACTAGAGCGCATCTAATTCATGAAGAAAAGAGTTATCTAAGACTAGAGAAGTTGCCTCAATTGGACCACAAAATAGGAAAATATATGGTGCTAGTTTTCCTACTTTATTTATAAGCAAAAGCCAGTCATCTTCCACTTAGCTTTTAGTTTATCCCCACAATGAATTTGCATAAATTTGATGACTCATGTAACTGTTCAGTTAGTTTGATGCAAGATAATTAGTTGTTAAGTACAGACCTCATTAGAGACCACGTCAAGCTTCTTCTGGTCTTCTCCTTGAATGTTAACAGCACCTTGAACTCCAGTTAAGTTAGAAATGCTAGCTCTTTGCACCAAAGAAGCAATCTGCTTACATGCCATTGAAATGCTTGATATAACGATAGTGAGCTCAGCATCAATAACACCAGCTTGTTCTTGCTTCAACAGCCAACCAGTCAGTGTTTGAATCTCAAACGTACTCTTCTTTGTTTTAGCATCCGAGGCCGTGCTCACAGCCATGCACTTGAGCCCATCACCACCACGTTTTTTCTTGAAAGTATTCGTGCTGTTGGGGTATGGCACCAGTGTTCTTGAGTCAAAGACACATAACTGGGAAGGAGATGGGTGGGATAGTGAGCGTGAGGTTGAGAAGAGAAGATGTGATGATGAAGTTGTTATTGCTGCTGCTTGTGCAACCATGGCTGCTTCTTTTCCTGGTTCGTGGTTTTGCTTCTCTTCTCGTTTTCGGATATATTTTTTTTTAATTATTGGTTTTTCTTACATGGATTGTGTTGGGCATTGAAGGTAGGATTGTGAGGTGGGAAAAGATTTCTGTTAAATTTTGGGTCCCACACTTATCATCGTGTT
>Ga0325414_1005741_pt1 | contig 13126 bp, 4 predicted proteins | sample PopdelMetagenome_8_FD_206183 | JGI IMG/M metagenome (GOLD analysis project Ga0325414, IMG submission 206183) | Populus deltoides microbial communities from Bellville, Georgia, United States - Leaf-PdKOR-R3 | ecosystem: Host-associated > Plants > Phyllosphere > Phylloplane/Leaf | place: USA...
TTGCATAACATATAGCATAAAAATCTGAACTAAACCTTCCTCGTGGGATCGACCCCTTGCTTGCTCTATACTATCTTGTGTGTTTTAAGCTAGGGTAATTAATTTGTGCGACCGCGACATCGCAACATTCACCCCACAACATAACATATGGAATGAAACTAGTAAATAGTAAAAGAACTAAAGTATAACCGTAACTGCTTCACTATTTATATGAACAGTGAAGCAATTTAATTTTTTTTCTTTATTTTTTAGACTTTTTTTCTTCCAATTTAATAGCCTAATTAGATGAAATTAGTTTTAAAATTATGGTACAACTACCAAATTAAAATAAATATGATTGAAATGTAACACACAAAGAAAATATATGCCTGACCCTAAATTCTTGACAATTTTTATTTTAGTTTAAAAGCTTATTTTCTTTACATTTCAATCACTGGGTTTGAAAGAAGAGAAAGAAAGTTACTTGAAATTGACTAGGAGACAGAAAGTCATTGGTTTCTCCACTTTTTAGTGAGGAAACTCATTGTTCTTTGTGTCACTGGGTATCCTTCAACAAGAAGAGTTCGATGATGGCAGATTTTTTCTATAAACATACCTCAAAAAAGGATTGATTTTTTATTTGATTTGATTTGATTGATTTTTTTCGGTGAATTTTGGGTGTTTAGGTGTTGTTAGATGGTTTGTATTGCTTTTTATGGTGTTTTTGGGTGAAAATTGCCTGAAAATAGATTTTTTTTTAAATCCTTCTCCTGATTTTTCAGCTAACATAATGGTGCTCAGATTTTGAGACTAACAGGCTATAGATTAAAAAAATAAGAGCAATTGTTCGCTCCTCTTTTAAAAAACAAAAAAGCCTTAACATGGGTGTGCCTGCCTAATTTGTTTATGTATTTTTCATTAATTTAGTTTTCTAAAAATAATTAATTTAAAATATTAATAATATATGAATTTATTAAATTCTTAAATTAATTAAGAATATGCTTTAGATGTTATTTTATTAAATACTATCCAAATTTTATATTGTTTTTGAATAAGAGTTTAATAGTCTTTTTATAATATTAGTAAGTTTTTTTTTACAACCTATTATTATTTTTGAAAAAAATAAATTACCCGGTTGTTTTTGTAATAGTGTTTATTCTTATTGTCATATCATTAAATAAAAATTATTTTTTAAAAATCAATGTTAGTAAGCCTAATTGAGTTCGCTACTCAAGTCACTGATTTAATAAGTTTGTTTAGGTTAACCCCAGTTGATCTACAAATTAATATTTGAAAACAAATATTTCATATACATTGAATTTGTAGTTTATAATAAAAAATTTACTTACAAATAAAAAATATATTAACCATGCATATAGTTTTTTATGTTTAAAAAAATTATATGACCTACTTTGAAATGTGCACCAATTACTCTAGTGTAAAACTAAAAAAATGTTTTTTTTTAGAATATAAAATGTTAACAAATGCTTTGGATTTTTGTAGGTAATTTAAGAAATTCTTTGAGAAAGGAAAAATATACAGAAACAGGCGTAATGTTAATTTAGAAAATACCTTAAACTTGGCCCACTAGAATAGGAAGTTATATATAAAAAAAAAACTAAACTTAGGCCTTGTTTTAACTATAAGTACTAAGAATTATTTTTACCGTCACACTAAAAAGATTCAATCACAATTTTAGATGCGTCCAAATAAATACAATTGTTTTTTGAATTAAATAATTTGCTTGTTAGGGCATAATATAGATTTTATGAAAGGATATTATCTTTGGATTATCTAATTTTTTCCCTAACTATTCTATAATTATTCAAAACATTATGCTTTTTATATATACACATAATGATTGTCATTACATATTTAAATAAGAAGATATCATTTCATACACAATATTAGATATAATGAATAATTCATGTTGGTCTACCCTTCTTCTGATTGAAAAAAAATATTACCTATTAATTTATATCAATTTTTATCTTAATGTGTGCTTCAACAAAAGAATTATAAACCCACATATCTAAATGGTGAAGCCATAATTATTACAAAGAGAAAATTTCTTCGCTCACACGAAAAACAAATTATGGAGTAATTGATGCATTTTTATTTGGACTAGGTTGAAAAGAAAAAAAAACATATAAGAAATAAAGAGGAAAGTTCAAAAAATTAAAAGAAAAATTAAAAGAATCATCTAGATATGGTGTTGGTGAGACCCAAAGACTACTAGATTTGGTATTGGCTAGATTCAAGTACTGTTGGGTTTGGCCATCGCCAAACCCATCTCTTGATGAGTTTGGTGCTGCCAGACCTAGACGTTGCTGGACTAGCAACAACTGCTAGGTCTGGTAGCTTGGCTTGACATTGATAGATCAACGAGCTGGTTCTAGCACGCTGCTTTCGAGGATGTTGAGCAAGGGAATTTTCTACCATCATACTCCAATCATGGTTGGATCTGCTACACCTATGAATTCACACATAATATTTGAATCTAACACTATCAAATTTTATAGATTTTTATATAAAATCTTAGAGGAATTATTTCTCAATAAATAAGCTTAATTAAACAAGTCTACACTCCACCAATATCATTAGGTGTATTAAATTCTCTCATGGCCTACTATGTCTCCATCTTTTAGCTAGATAAAATGAGTGGAATATAGCTTGCAATACAACTTAAAATATCACAAAGGTGAAATTACACTCTAGCTTGTCCTCTCCATAAAAGGACAAAATTTATGGGCTATAAATACACCACGAATCTTTCTAAATAAATCACAATCTTCATTCTCTACTGCAAATATATTTGAGATCATCTCTCTCTAGAATATTATTGTACTTTCTTTCTCTAAAAAGATATTTACTTAAGTATTTGAAAGTCCTCACATCTACCAAATGAGATCTTTTGCAGGTATTGACCACAAGCCAACCACAAGTCACCTTGACTTACCAAGCACCAAGTATAAGCTATCAACCACCTTGGCTAAAGAGAATTGATAAGATTACTAAGACCATTTGATTAACTGATTATCCAACCTGAGAGTCCTGTTCCTAAACTACTTGGATTTTTAAGACATCATAAATGGCACTGTTTGTGGGGACTGATAAAAACACCATTGGTTTCTTTCTAAAACTTTCTTTTGGCATTTCTAGGTCAATCCATGACACATAACCAATTCCCACCTGGGATAGAATGCGAGACAAGTCTACTCATTGCCGTGGACACTCCTAACCAATCAGAGTTTCAACAACTCACTAGTTATGCATAACTCCTTACCCATACCGTATTGGCAACTCGATGGAAAAATCAGACTTTGCCACCCTAACAAGTCTTAATACCCTTAACAATACACAATGCCTTAGCGCCATGGCTACTGAATGCACTAGGAGCCCGAAGACGATTACATTACCTTGAGGACACTAGGCAAAATAACAGTCATAGGAGTTCCTCAAGGGGTCACTAGTGCCATTGTAAAAACCATGCATAGAGCAAATACTTTAAACATACTCCCCCTATCTACTATGGGATGAACATTAGTCACCATAATTGTCATTCTACGCCAAGATCCCAAGAGCCCAACAAACAAATGATTAAAAGACAGTATGTGCATGAGCGAGAATGTCTATATCCCCCATCAGTGAAGAGGTTTTTTCTTGTCCAAACATATATTGAACACTTGACTTCTTGAGAACTACATTTCTATAAAAATGAGTTTGGATAACTATGATGGCTTGATCAATCCAAGATAGCTTAGAGTTGGTCATCTAAGACTGTGACTCGATGTACAAGATATTCCCCACAACCTTCAGAGGATCTGCGGTGCTTAATATAACAACTTGGAACTAAACTCTATTGAAGGATTTAATGACCTCTATGCTAAGTTAGTGACACGCTTTAGCACTAGTATACTTGCCAATAAAATCTCCATAAGCTTTTTAGTGTTTTGTAAAAAGAGGGCGAGTCTACACAAGCATATTTAAGGAGATTTAATGAGAAGATGCTCAATATGAAAGAATTGCTTGACCTAATAGTCTCAGAAGCTTTGATAGAAAGAGTAAAGGAACACACCTTTTAGAAAAACTTTTATGCCTTACCAGACATAAGCTTTTCCAAATTGAAGCAATTTATGAAAAATCGCATACGGGTTGAAGATGTTAGTTTGCTATAATATGGATCTTCTTATATTTACAAGGACAACCAACGTGAATGACCTTCAAAGTAAAGTAATCAGAGTAGTCAAAGAAAACATCTTAGTGCCACTTCCAAGATATGTTTCCTCCAAAGAACCTCTTCTATACCTATCACTCAAATCACTTTAGGATGATTTTCTTGATATGAATAGAAGTTTCTTGAATATGAATGACATATTAAAAATGAATTTTTATTTTTTTGAGGTGATGGATAAAGGTCCATCAACACTTATCCTATGAAAATACAATTCTCCTAGGAAAGGATGGACTTGGTCTCCCAAGTGCTATTTGCACCACTTTTCAAGGGATGAACATGGTCTCCCCAGTGCTATATGCACCCCTCTCTAAGAGACATACTTGGTCTTCCCCAGTACTATATGTACCACTTTTTAAGTGATGGACATGGTCTCCCTAGGACAACAATCTCACTCTCCAAGGGATGGATTAAGTATCTCCCTGATACAATAGCAACACCATCCAATCAACACTCTTTAGCGAGGGGCTCTCATGCCCCGTAAAAAATATGATCATGATGACCACTCTTCAATGGAGGGTTCTTCAACCCCATGGAAATGCTGGGAAAACAATGGGCTCCCACTCTCTAAAGAACCTATAATCACTTAGAAATTTCTAAGTATATGTTCACCCTTTTTGGTTTCCATACAACAACTTAGAAAAATGATAGGCATGGTACCCTCAATCTTTTAGAATTTTTCTAAATATAGATTCTTGATATTTTTTATCTGAAAGAATTTCTTTCAGTTTAGATTTTATACGAGCAAAACTCACCTCTTTACCTAAAATGATATCGCAAAGACTGGAGGCTATTGATCAACCAAGATTTTTTCAGTATATTTTTATATATTTTTTTCAAAAAAATACCGGATAAAAAAACATAAAGGTATAATTTATTGTATTTTTGGGCGTGTTAGACTGGCACGCATCAGCACCAAATGCACTCCAATGAAGGCGCCCTAGGTCTGGATTTGCCAGAAATAAATGCTGCTAGACTAACAGCTACTGCTAGGTCCATCAGCTTGACTTGGCATTGCCAGACTAACGAGCGGGGCATGGCACGCGACTTCTGAGGGTGTCGAGCCTGGGGATTTTCTACCATCGTGCCTCAAGCATGGTCAGATTCATTACACCCATGGATTCAAATATAATACCTAAATCTAATGCCATCAAAGTCTATAGATTTTTACTTCAAATTTAGAGTAATTATTTCTCAACAAATAAGCTTAATTAAATAAGTCTATACTCCACCAACACTATTAGGTGTATTAAAGTATCTCATGGTCTCCTGTGTCTTCATCTTTTAGCTGGATAAATTGAGTGGAATACAGCTCATAATACAACTTAAAATATCACAAATGTGAAATTACACTTAATCCCTTCCTCTTCGCAAAAGAACAAGACTCATGGACTATAAATACACTATAAAACCTTCAAAATAAAAGTTCATAATTTTTATTTTCTACTGCATATATATTTAAGAGCATCTCTCTCTAGAATATTATTGTATATTTTCTCTCTAAAAAGACACTTACTTAAGCATTTGAGAGTCCACACATCCATTAAAAGGAATTTTTTGCAGGTGCTAATCACAAGTCATCTTAGCCTACCAAGCACTAAGTACAAACTATCAATCACTTTGACTAAGGAGAATGGATGAGATTATTAGAACCAATTGATTAACTGATTATCGAATCTGAGACTCATGTTCCTAAACCACTTGTATTTTTTAGACATCATCACATATATTTGATTTATTGGAGGTCTAGGGTATTAGTCGAAAACAAAACAGCTTTATTCCCTAATATATATTTATACTCTTCTCACTCATTTAATTAGTTATCTCAACACTTGAAAAATTCATTAAAAATCATAAATAATAATATATTAGTTTTCTATATATATATATATATATTGGATAGCAAACGCCAAACAATTTTGCCACCCATAACCTAACCTAGTTGGTAATCTCCCTTGATCACATGATTTGAATGGGTTATTTTTTTTTGAACTAGTTTTTAGTACATAAAAGTAACTTTAAATTTTCATGTCTCTTAATTAATTAACTTGGTAATAGATCTATTATCTTTAGACAAAAATAATAAAGACAAAAATATGTTTGGTTGACAAGGTAGAGATGAAGAAATAAAAAAAAATTATTTTTAGAACAATTTTGGAGTAAATTTCTGTATTTTTAAAACAAAAGGTACATAAAAAACATGTTTTCACAGACAATATTTTTTTTTTATTTTTGAAATATCCTTGTAAAAACTCTCAATTTTAAAATTTCTCAATTAAAATATGTTAGAATAAAAATGATTATTATCAGAGTTTTAAAACTCAACTTAAGGGTCGATCTGGGAAAAATCCTTGGTCACGGGTCAGGTTGACCCTAGTCAGCATAAGAATAAAATTTATTATTATCATAGTTTTAAAACCCAATTCAGGGGTAAATCTGAGGTAAGGTCTGGGTCACAAGTCAGGTTAATCATTGACCACGTTGACCTCGTTGACCTAGGTCAGTGTAATGATAAAAATGATTATTATCATAATTTTAAAACCCGATTTAGGGATTGACCCTATATAAGGCATGAGTCACATGTCAGGAGGGTTACCTAGGGTTGATTAAGATTAACATAAAATAAAAATGGTTATTATCATAATTTTAAAACTTAATTCGGAGGTCGACCTATGACAAGTCCAGGGTCACGAATCAGGAGGGTCAACTCGGGTTGACCTGAGTCAATGTAAGGATAAAAATTATTATTATTATTATAGTTTTAAAACCTGACTTAAGGGTCAACGGGACAAGGCTTAGGTCACAGGTTGGGAGGGTCAACACCTTTTGACCCTAGTCAGCTTATGAATAAAAAAAAATATTATTTTCATAGTTTTAAGACCTAACTCAAGAGTCGACATAAGGCAAAGTTCAGGTAATTAGTCGGGAGGGTCAACCTAGATGACTTAAAATTTCTTTAAAAACCAAAGCAACTTTGTTTTGACCGAAAAAATTAAAAAAACAAAATCAAAAGGTTCTTGACCCAAGTTTTATCTTAGGTTAACTTGTTTTTTTTGTCTGGTTCAGATCGAGTCAACCCTTCCTATATTTTTTCTTAAACTTGGATTAGTCCAAGCTTTAGGTCAACCCGTTAAGTTAATCCTGGTTTTATAACTATGATTATTATATTATTATTAATTTCAACATTCAATATAAACTAAATTAAAAAAAATCTAATTATTTTTTAAAAATATACAAGTTTAACAATAATATATATTTAGAATAAAATAAAATTTTTTATATTTTATTCTATTTTATCCATCTAATCAAATAAAAAACAACAAAAATCATTACTATCAAATACAGAATTGTCTGTCTCTTTTTCTGTTTTCTTTCTATATCTTCATTGTTTATGTTTCTTGTATCCGGAGAGAGTAACCAATCTCTACCCTAAAGAATACTCAAACGCTCGCAATCTGACTTCGATAGTACAGATTAATTCATTTTCCCAGCTTGAACTTTCGTTAGAATGGTAGCCTTGGAGGCCTGACATCATATGGTTACTACTTGCGAGATCTCCTTTATCTAGGGCAAATTATTTGGCTTGTTTCTTTCACTTCTCTGAGGGTATCTTGAAGCATCTGGGATTATTTTCCTTTCCTCTTAATTGGTTTTGAGATTATTGATTTAATTCCCTTTTATTGATTTTAAAACTTCACTACTTGAGAATTATAGACTATGATCATCTACAGAATATCTAAGTTATCTGGAGATGATATCATTTACGTGTATGGACAGCAAAACACACCCACCAAACTTTTAATAACCAAAAGCACATTCTTATACATCAATCACTGGTATGGCATCAATATTTACCAGCAAAATGTAGTAGTATGAGCATCATGCAAAGCACATACACAATCATGTCTGTAGCAGTAGAATAAGCTAGTTAATATTATATTTCTTGAAGGATCAAGTACTCTTACACCGAAAGATTCAGAACACATAACATAATCATAAGTAGGAGTTCATCAGATGTATTTTTTTTTCTCACTGATCTACATTTTGAGCCCTTGCATGCTGCCATCCTGCAAAATCAACCAAAAGAGAACCAACACATATCTAGCTAGCTAGCAAGCTATTTCCTTTTGCTCATCAAAAAGGTTTTCCTTACCTTGGAACCACTTTGAGCTGAAGCATTATTAGCTCTTTTTTCCATAAACGCCATTGCCTCTTTCTCTTCCTTTCTTCCACTTTCAGCTTTTTTGTTTTCCTTTGGTTTGTTAGCTTTCATCTCCATTTGATACTTGCCAACATGCTTATCTTCTTCCTGCTTCAAATGAGCTATGCCATGATGGCTTGGGCCAGAAGAAGCATCAGAAGCCATAGAATCATCACTGTCATCATTGTAACTTTTATTGTCACTTCCACCACCATCAGAACTATCTCCATCGTCACTGTGCTCATCGTCATCACCACCATCATCATCCTGTGTTGGGGAGCCAAGATACATGGTCCACCCAGATTCACTACTGTGACACTCTTCCGCGACAAAGATTTGGGAAGGCTCCATTACTGCGAGCAAGAAGTTGAAGAACAGGATGTTTGTGAAGGGTTTGGCCTTGGTGAGAATTAACAGACAGGAGAAGCGTGTGTTCTTATATAGGAACTTGAGGACCTGTGTATGTAGACACCTGAAAAAGCCACTTAAGCCTTTTATCTCTCTGACCAAGAACTGTTTTTCAACACAAAGAACAGATATACTCTTCTCATATATATTTTGAAAGCTACACAAATCCACTTTTCTTTAATGGCTAGGATAAATATCACCACCTGGAAATCTAAACACAACCCATTAATTCTCTGACTTGAATCAGCTGAAGACAGCTAGAAGCTGTCAAGGAAAGTGAAATGCATCTTTACAAAAGGCATAAATATCAAAGTTTCTTGAATTTGAAAGGACATGAGTTGTTCACTTGGTCATTGGGTTGCACAAGTGAAGATACAATCCATCTTTACTCCTCTGCATTTGTCATTAATAAAAAAGGATGCTTTAAATGCAGAGGGCAGATTGGCTCAGTCCACAAAACTAGAGAGAATATATATATATATGTATATATCTGCAAGACTCAATGTTTTAAAAGCTAAATAGCTAGAGGAGTACCTCTTCAGTCTTCACTACCAGCTCATTTAACTCTCACTCCTTTATAATTATGTCCTGTCATTAAAAAATGAACAGGCTTTTTACCTGTGTAAAAATTGCAAACAAGCCAACTGTGAGTTAGGTTTTAGATAAAGCTACTTGAGAGGAACTTGTCAAAATAGCTTTCTGCTTCTGCAATCGTGTCCTCCAATATGCTGGAGCCTGTCCCCTAGGCAAAGCAGGATTATGTCTTTGGTATGAGAGGTACTGCGTGCATATATATATATATATATATAGTCCAGTTATTAGCTCCTCGATAGACACATTTCTTACTCTGTCTTATGAGTTAAACAATTTGGTATCAGTAACTGGTATCTCTTCCCGCGTCAATGGAATATGTTTTTCAGCTTGTTAGAAGTGATATCTAATGAAACAATATCGGACTAGATTGGTAGAAACTCAAGGAGATCCATTAATATTTCTGCTGGGAAATTAACGAAATATTTGGGCTCAATTTGAATGGTCATTCCCTTGTACATTAATGTTTCAATTTCTTTTTTCCCTGAGAAGTACTGCTTTATATAAAATAATAGTGATCAGACAGATAACTTCCAGAATTTACTTCTGCATTAATTCATCTCTGAAAATGAATTTCGTAAGATTGGAATGACCCTTTGAATGGTCATGGTGTATTTACTGAGCTTTCATGGGTTTGGTAGGAAATCTGTCCTCCTTACTGGGGTGGGTTCATTTTATACTCTTGCTGTACAGCATATTCATTGTGAGAGACCCATGATATATTTTATTTACTGCAATGTAAAATTACTCCTTGCCATGATCGTATAGTCTTCATAGCTTCATCATTAACGATTTGACTCTTGCTTCTTTAATGATCATTGTAATGCAAATCAAGTAAAATTCAACAAAGTGGTCATCTGATGCCCACTTTTCCATCCCTTTTTACTAAAATTATATATATGGCCGTGCAATTCTACCAGGCAAAGCCATACCTACCAGGAAAATACATAAAAAAAAGGGTCTCGTTTTGCAAGGAGCACATGCTGCGCTCCTTGGGCACTCGTGGATTTGATGACCGAACACCAAGTAAGATGAAGAACATCTGGTTACTGCTAGAACTACGTGTTTGTCACTGCTAACCCTAGATAAAAACAAGGAAACAAACGTGGTTAATTTGCAGTGATGATTGACTATAGCTAGCCCGTCGATGGGGTCCTCCATGTTTTGGAGGTTAAAGAAACAAAAAGAACTCGAAGAGTTCAAATCCAGTAGGTCTGGGCACCCCATGTCCCCATACTCGAAAGCATGATTTTGATGGTTCCCCACTTATAATTAATCTATGACTTATTATACGGTATTACCAGACAGCTTTGGCCCATGAATTATTCTTGCTGCTTGTCCTGATCTTTTCGAATTCGCACCTTCAGCTGCTCATCTCTCTGGCCCCCACGTGAGGATTGAAAATATGCATGGTTTATTACAAATGGGGAAATCCTTTCTAGGATGGAGATGTTATAATTCTCATTACTTTTAGTTTTTACCATGAAGACGAGCGTGTGCATTAAAAAAGAAAAAGAGAAATTAAGATGCTGTTTATTCCCACTTTCTGTTCGAAAACTCATTTTAAAAGTGTTTTGAAAAAGAATTAAATTTTTATTTTATTATTTTTGTTTTAAATTAATCTTTTTAGATCGTTTAGGTGCAATGTATTATTAAAAATAGATTTTAAAAAATATAAAATATTATTTTAATATATTATATATGCATGTGCTTGGCTAATTTATTATTCCCAGAAACTCAGCCGGCAACAAAGCACCCGCATGCTTAGTTTGACAAGTACAAAGCTTGTAATTTTCAAACACTCCATCCGTCCTCAGAGAAAGGTGAAGGGGGTGGCCGGTCGCACTTTCTCCGATTGGTAAATTATGTGACTTTTATCCTATTATGGGCTCTCGCTCTATTATAACTTCATCGACTGCCTAAATCAGGCAAAATTGCACTCACTTGTAAGTTGACTACCAATTGTCAAATATGCTTAAGAAACAAAACAAAATAATTTCTCTTAAAAATCAAAATTTCCCATGATGTTTAAGAAAAAAAAATTATAACGACCCAGTTTTTTTTATTTCCTATAAATTTTTATTTTTAACTCTTCAACATTGAAAAAATAATTGTTGTGAAAGTTTGATATTTTCTTTTACTTTTGGAACTTGTAATTTTTTTTTCTTTAATGTTTTGAAAAATCTTAATTGTTGAGATGTTTTGAAATTTTTTAATTGTTCTATAAATCAATCTTTTGACTAATATTATATTGTTCAATTCTTAAAAAAAGGTTAAAAAAAGTTATGGTCCATTATTTTCTAATTGTTTTGTTAAATATGTTTAACATTTTGACTCTTTCACAATTTAAGATTTTCTAAATTATATGTTTTTTTAAGAAAAATAAATAATTAAATTTAAAAAAATTATTGTCTGACAATTTTTGTGATTTTTTTTTGAGTAATTTGAACTTTTTTTAATCCTTAGAAATTTAAAAAGTTTAGTGCCCGAGTATTATTAGAATTTTTTATTGTTTAAAGTTTTGAGAATTTTTTTTTTAAAAAAACTTTTTAATCTTCAAACATTTTTAAAAATATAACTTAAAAAATACACTTTTCAAAAACCCTAATTTGTAATCTTGTTACAATGTAATATATTTGAGTTTAATAAGCATTTCCGGTTCGGTTCAGTTTTTTTCCCTTCCAAACCGGTTCAAACCCAATGATCCTCTCTACTTCTCCTGCAACCTCGTATAGCAGATCCCAAGTTGTTGGAGGTGAAGACCCATTCGAGCTTCCATCGAGCTTCCACGGCTAGATCCTTGTCTACAACCGCACCTTCGTCCAACTGCACATAGCGTTGATTGAGGCGATCCAAACAAAACTCAACCTTGCAAATCAGGCAAAAAACCCAAGACCCGAACATTAGCCCCAAAAACATAATCACAAAAACCAGAGCAGGTTGTCCTACTTTAAAAAAAAAAACACAAAGGAAGCAATACCATAGTCTTTTTGGTGCCGCAAGGGAGGTCGTTTTTCTTGAAATCATCTTCAAAGGTGGAGTGAGCCATTTGGCGAGTTCGCCCAGCCAAGTAATCTTCTTCGTCACTTTTGTCTGAGCCAACCACAGACTCAACAGGAGAACTAAGATCAGAAGAAAACCCAAAGGAACCAAATCCATAAGGAAGGGGAGGAAAATCAAAGCAAAGCAGAGAGTAAAGTGAGAGTAAAGAGAGAGAGATGCAGAGAAGGGAGAGGGAGGGGGTGACGACTGATGGCTGATACTCTAGGGTTAGAAAACATTGTATTTGTACTTGTTTTTTTTAAGTGCTGGTTGGTTGAACCGGTTCGGTTCGGTTCGTTTCAAACTTTAAAAACCGAAACCGAACCATGAAAATTTTTTGTGATTTTTTAATCGATTAATTTGGTTTTTTTTATTTGAGTTTATCGGTTTTTTTGCTCACCTCTAGAATTGACTAAAGTTTTCAAACACATTAAAATCTGACCAAATCTTTTTTATAGAAACACATTTGTTGAACTGAAGCAAATACATGGATGATTTTGAGGTTTTTTTTTAACTAATAAAACTTATTTAATTAAATAGATTTTAAAATAAATATTGCAAATAATATAGGGAAAAAGTTTAAAATCTTCAAAAAAAAAAAGAAAAGAAAAAGAAAAGCCAACCTCATCTTTAGAACAAAATGGTCACAATAATTGTCCACTTTGGGGCGC
>Ga0325414_1005742_pt1 | contig 13125 bp, 6 predicted proteins | sample PopdelMetagenome_8_FD_206183 | JGI IMG/M metagenome (GOLD analysis project Ga0325414, IMG submission 206183) | Populus deltoides microbial communities from Bellville, Georgia, United States - Leaf-PdKOR-R3 | ecosystem: Host-associated > Plants > Phyllosphere > Phylloplane/Leaf | place: USA...
GCCTAAAGGTCAAACAGTACAAAGTTCAGTAAAAATATAAGAAATATTAAAGATTTCAAAGTGAAGAGTCCTTCAAGCTAGAATTACTGCTTCATAGCAATCTCATTGCACTGCCAGGTTCGCACTGCCAGGTTCGCACTGAGAAAGGTGTGGAGCAGAAAATGTGGGGTGAAAAAAGTACAACTAATCCACATATATTATGTTAAAAGAAATTATTAATGCATACTAGAAAGAAAATTAATACCTTGCCAGTTGCAAAAGCAACTGTGTTCCCCGATTCGACATCTGCTATTGCTTTCTTTATTTGTGCCACAAGGAACTACAGTAAGAAGGCACAGCAGTCAAGAATTGAAGAGCTGGCAAATACACGAATAGAAGGGAGCATTAGCAATAAGTAGACAGATAGGGTGAAGGCGGTACCAGATCTCGATCAGTGTAAAATGAAGTAGCTTGGCCAGTTGACCCTGCACGGCCTGTCCTTCCAATACGATGCACATAATCTTCCATTGTCTATAATTGAGGCAGCCATAACTGAAGATTCAGGTTTGCTACTTCAGAAGGAAATTAATAGCAACTGAAAATGGCCAGGCTAATTTGATGCTAAGAACATGCAGCACAAAGACTTCATGACCATAAGCTGGGATAGAGGCCATGATGTACCTTAAGGCATGGTTCTGGTTAGCCTCAACACAAGCTGAGATTTACATTGCAGGATGATTCTATAATCAAGATCACTACCGATGATATTGTGAACTGCTAGAATTGCAGGCAATCCACAAACCAAGTAGAATGTCCATTTTTTTTGCAACAGAATAATGAATTAAATACTTCCAAACTGTCATTGCAGTCATCTAACATTATATAACCAAAAAAATTTCCGCTGAAAATACCTTTGGGAGATCCAGATTAATCACATGAGCAACTCCAGTTACATCCAATCCACGAGATGCAACATCAGTGGCAACCTGCACATGGAGATCACTATAAGCAACATAGACAATGTCAAATTTGTAAAAGATGAAATTAAAGGAAGAAAACAGAAGATGGAAGTAAACAAGAAGTATAACATAAATCTACTGTACACAAGGAAAGAACTTTTTCTTTCTTCTAGGGAAAAATGGTAAATTATATTTAAAGGTACCAGAGGGTCGTAAATCGCAGAGAGTAAACTATGATAAATATGCATGCATGTGCCACAGTGTAAGCACAACAAATAGAGGGGGATGGGGAGAGAGGGGGGGGGGGAGGGGAGTGACAAAAGGAAGAGGGAATATGAATCAGAGCATTAAATTCAATTCATTGGATAACTACAAGAAAGAACATAAGACAACTTGAATAAATCACATTTTAGGAACGTCTCAGACTGTGTTATCTAAAACAAGTAATAATATTGATCATGAACATTAAGCACTCAAGATGCTTAAGTGATATAAATCAGAATACCAAAATATTTGTAGATCCACTCCTAAAATCATGCAAAGCAGCTTCTCTTTCACTCTGACTGCGGCCTCCATGAAGAGCAACTGCCTGTAAACCTTGTGCTACCAAAGCTTCAGCAACTTCATTGCACATTGTCTACATTCAAACCATATTCAAGTATTACAACTTTACATAAGAAACTTACAAGAATGAAGCATAAATAAGAACCGAAAAAACATGGCTTAAAGTACATGAAAACATATAGTATGAGGCATACCTTCCTCTCCACAAACACAATAGTCAATGGAAAGGATTGGTTGGATTTCTCAGCCTGAGATGTGTCCTCCACAAGCAGAGCTAGAAGGCAATCAATCTACACCACATTAAATGCTTTTACAACACTATACCAATTTGATCAATCAAAGGACCACACAAACTTGAAACAAGAGATGTTAACTTAAAAAAAAAAGTTATTAAGAATATAATCATCCAAGTTATATATTTGATAGTAAAATTATATGATCACATGGCATGGATATGCTCCAAAATTTCCTTAGTTACAAGTCTGTGAGTAACAGTATCTTTCATCTTCATGATCAAATTTAACACTGTTCTCTCTGTTTTGACCAATAATTTGCTTCAGTTAAACCATTGTGGCAATCAGAAAACCAAAGGTTCCTCTATATACTTGGTCCACGTAAAACAATAAATACAAAGCCAATCTTCAACTCTGTAGGTGAAACAAAATATTTTGTACTGATGCGTCAAGAGAAGCATACCTTCTCACTTGCAGAAACCTTTGTCAGAATTTGAGACACATTTGCAGTAGGGCTACTCACTTTTCCTACCTTGACTTGAACAGGGCTAATTAAGTACTCCTGAAATTGAATGAAACAATGTAATCTTTACATGAACTTCTTTGTGGCAGAATAAATTAACTGATATAATCTTACATACTCAACCTTATACTGACAAGTAGGAAAATATCTCAAGATTTGCAACTCAATAATAGTAGTACTTGCAAGCAAAACCAACCAGATCTAGGGGGGGATATAGTTGTCTTCTTTTCAAAAATGTACTAGTAAAAGCAAAGACCGGGTTTGAATGCTGGATTTTGGAAAGCCATCATTGCACTCATCCAGGTAACAGAGTGATTAGAAAACCAGACATGCAGACCACTTAGGTAAAGCAACCATGAGACACCATGCCAAATATGACGGTAAATATTAGGAAAATAGGATTCGAAGAGCAAAAAGACCATATTGACCTAGATATCTAGCATCACAAGAATGCAATTTAAAAATGTACTTTAAAGTGTGATTTTCATGCAACAATTCAAATTTTGGGATAATATTTTGAATATTGTACTGCAACATTTGTTGATATGGAAATAATAAACCATTATCTGAAGATGCCCAAGTTTGAAGTTTCCAAAATAATATTTCCATGGACTTGCAAATATATATAACAGGAAGGAGGATTAATGTATTTCTTAATACCAAAGCAAATAATCCAGAAGAGAAGGCTTCATAAATGAATCAAACTAGTATGAAAGAACCTTGGATAATCAAAATATGAATTTGAAAGAAAAGGCTATTGATTTGCAGGCACTGAAATTTAAAAAAGGAAAAAGGAACAATAGATGTTCTTCTCCATGGACCAGGATTCCATTCAAATGATAGCAGTTAAAGAAAACAAAGCATGATCAATATCCTCTAAATTGTTCCCAGTTTCCTCTTCTTGCAAGAATCACATCATACTTTTTAAAGGTAGACACAAATGGAAAGGAGCAGGAGATCTAACCTGTGCAAGTGTTTCAATTTCCACAGGCATAGTTGCACTGAACAGCAAAGTTTGATGCTTCTCTGGAAGGTTGTGCATAACCTGAAAGAATATGGAAGCGGTTAATACATCTTGTTGAAGATTACTGCAATTCTTGCAAGTGCATAAACATTAGTCATATCAAGCACTAGTCAATCTGCAGTTGAAGAATCCGCTTAAATGACAATGACGCAGTGAAAGAATAAAATACATCAAGCAAAATGAACTAAGAAATCCAACCACTCCTATGCATTTGCATCATGTGCTCTATGAAAGGTAAACTCAGATATCTCCCTTCAATGCTTCGTACTGATCAATGAGTTTGTTATGATTCTGGAAACCTTGACGTTTCTTACTTGTTTAGCTATCAAGCAAAATGAACTATGAAATCCAACCACTCCTATGCGTTTGCATCATGTACCTCTCTAATCTGTGGTTCAAAGCCCATGTCAAGCATTCTATCAGCTTCATCCAGAACGATAAATGAAATTCTGGAAAGGGAAGTGTTTCCTTGTTGTAAATGATCAATGAATCTTCCAGGAGTAGCAACAATTACATCCACTCCCGCTCGTAGCTCTGATCCCTGTCACAGGATGCAGCATCAAAAACAAAACAAATAAATATTAGTAAAATTAATGAAAATCATATATCACCATAATAATACAAGAAAACAGGGCAGCAAGAGACATTCTCACTTACTGGCAAAGAAAATAAAAGGGTGTATAAGAGTCCAGACATGCATTGCTAAGAATTCAATTCTCACAAAGATACAGAATTTCAATTAAATTCCAAAGACGTGACAATTTTGTTTTTATTCTACCTAACCACATACAGACAATTCTAAGTGCAACGTCACATATATAAGAATCCATACTTTGTTTTCTTCTAGAAACTACAATCAAACATTGGAAAGCCAAAAAATCACAGCATTACTTACCTGGTCAGCAGACTTTGTTCCACCCACCACGATGGCAGTTCTGAAGGACTCAAGAGATCTACTAAAACATTTAACCTGAAAGATATGACAAAGTAACTCAAGGTTGGTGCTAGACAAGTATGTCAATGATCCACAGCCCCAAAACAAATAAATTAAGTGGTCCAATAAAACATGCCAGGAAAAGTAGAAACGCTATATAAACTTACTAGTTGCTACAACTACAAATCTAAGTATGGACAGGAACCTCAGGAAAATAAGTTCCATCACAAATAAAGTCAATAATAGTCCCAACTCAAAAAAAATAACCAAATGCAAAAGGAGTTTTCAAAGACAGTTCCACACATTGATGATACTACACAATATATATAAACAAAACATGATCAGAATGACAGATGTAATCCATGAGTATATCATTGCTCTCTACATCTAAGGACCAGATATCACACCTCCTTTTCAATTTGCTGAGCAAGTTCTCTGGTAGGAGCCAACACCATCGCCAATGGTCCATCACCACGCTGAACAGGAGGTTGAGCCAAGCAATGCTGCCAGATCAACACAAAAAAATAAAAAACCCAATCCAAAACAGCAAAATAAATACAATACCATAGAACATATCTTCTTATAAAACGACTTCTAACATCGATCACCTGTATCATAGGAATGGTAAATGCTGCAGTTTTTCCACTACCAGTTTCAGCACAACCCAACAAATCCCTTCCACTAAGCGCAACTGTCATTGCCTGAGCCTGAATCAAAGTCGGTCGCGTATACTCATGATGCGCAATATCCTTCATGATACTTTGATGCAAACACTGACAAATATTCACCAGATAAACAAATAAAATATTACTAAATATAGCAATTTCAAAAAAAAATTATTAAATTTCTTTTAAAAAAAAAAGTGAATTTACCATATCTTCAAATGATTCAATAGGCGCGGGTGCAGGAGGTGAACCCGAAGCAACACTGACATTTATTTTGAGCTGAGAACGAATTTCTTCAATCTGCATTTATTATAAAAAAATTTAATCACTGCTAAAACTAATTTTAATTAATAATTTCAATTTTTTTTCTTTTTTTGTGAGAGCAGATTACTGATAAATAAAGCAATTTAGTACAATAATCACTTAAAATACAAAAATCGGAAAAAGATTGGAAAACTTGAAAAGGAAGTGAACCTGATCTGGAGTGAAGCGAAGGACGCGGTCGGAGGGCGTCCACTGAGGAAAAACAGGTTGAGGAACTGAGATGGTTCGCGCGACGGAGGCGGAGGTCCGTAAGTAGAGAGAGTTGAATGTGGAGAAAGAAGAAGGGGCGGAGGAGGTGGAATTTGAAGAGGAATGAGAGAGATTAGTGTCTGTTAAAGGCGGTGACTGAGTTCTGCGAGTAGTAACGGTAGTGGTTGAGCTTGAGTTTCTCAGGTGAGGAGGGATATACGACATCGTTTTTTAGGAGTGAAGGGAGAGTGTATCAGCGAAGTAGAAGGGTAGAAGAAAGAGAGAGAAATGGCTTTGAAGGTTTTTTTTTTTTTTTCGTTTTTTACCGTTCTAACTTCTAACACTGTTTGGTAAAAGCAATAGGAAAATAAAAAATATATATATGTGGTTACTGTAAAGTAATTAGAAGCATAGTTATTCTTTAAGTATATTTTCAAGATAAAAACATAATGAGAAAAACACTGATAAAAATATTCATAAGAATATTTTTATCTAGATTTTTTTATAGTTATATTTCTTTGTTTTTTTAAAGTAAATTTGGAAAATATTAATAATTACTATTTAACCACCATAAAATTACTCAAAAAATTATATAAATTAAAAAATTATATGAAAAATAAAAAAATAACTGCATTTTTAAATATTGCTTTGGTACGCAACAGTTACTAGAAATAATAGTTATTTTATCGGAAGTCATGTATACAAAAATCAACTTAAAATTTTATAAAAAGTTAATAATTAAGAGATAAGATTGATAATTCAAATGATAAAAAAAAAAGAATAAATTGATGTGACAAAAGAGGAAAAATAGAGAAAGAAGGAATGGATTATTGAAAACACATCATAACTTTATTTTTTTGATATTTTGTACCATTAAAAATATCTCAATTAAATAATTTTAATCATATCTTAAAATATCATTAAATTAATCCAAACAAAATCTATAAACTGTTTTAACCTTAAATTAATCTTAAATAAAACCCTTAATTAATTACATAGTTTTTCAATGTATAATTAGAATTATCTAGTCAAAATTTTTCTGATGATACCGAATGTATTAGAAACAAAACCCTAACAAGCTTTCATTGACTTATTCTTTTTTTATTTTATTTTTCTTCTCTCATTTCTCTTTCTTATGATATTAGCTTATCTTTTTTTTTCTTGACTATTAAATTTTGAATCTCATCTCTTGATCATTCACTCTTTATAAAATTATAGATTAAATACATATTAATTAATTTGAATGAGATATACATTTTGACTTCGGACTAAAAAACCACTATATAAATCAATATTCATGAATTTCTAAATATTTTTTAACTTGTGTTATTTTTCTAAAACTTTTCCTAAAATATATTGTTTTTCGCAAAAATTCATTTTTTTGTATGAAGTAAATTATTTATTTAGTCCTTGTTTTCTAAGTAAAGTCATCAATTAATATCGCATCCCCTTGTTTTTAAATATGCTTATAACTTAATCCCTTTCTTAAATTTTTGTTAACAAAGTGTTCAACTATAATCATTTTTTTCTTTTCTAAATACGCTGGAATTATAAATTAAATAGTGTTTGATAGCTATTACACAGAATAAAAAAAAGATAGGAATAGTAAAACAAAAAATGTGTTTAATTAAAAAAGATAAAGACATAAACTAAATAGTTTTTAAAAATAATTTTAAAGTAAATTTATTTATTTTCAAAAATATATATTTAATTAAAAATATTCAAGTCTGTACTTTTAAGTTCTAATTTCTTTCTCATCCTTTCATCACATCGCACAAATCTTATAGTAACTTATACCTTGCTATTTATAATTTATTCTAATGTCTTGTTTGTTTTCAGAAATTTATTTTCCTGAAAACTATTTTCCTCTTTTTTTCATATTTGGCAAATATAAGGAAAATTAGTCAAAGAAATCTAAATTCCGGTCAAAGAAAAATAATATACTTTATATCAGGAAAGTGTTTTCCTTTTTTTATTCTAAAGAAAACACTTTCTTTTCCTTTGTTTACAAAATGTGTACCGTCATCAAGTGATTATAGGGATTGGAGGAATTGGTGGATAAGACGAACAGAACTAAGAAAAAAAAGATTCTTCTTCTTAATCACAATAGAGAAGAAGAGGAGGTATGGTTTCGCTATCGCCATCACATACTCCGTGATCAACTGATAACTCAGCAAGAGATCTGTGATCTGGGGACTTCAATTTCAATTCCAACAATAAACATGATAAAGAAAAGCGTGTCATTGTGCAGGTCATTGTGCGTTGCAGGTCAATCTATCTTTTTTTATAAATTGGGTTCTTTTTTAATTAATTTTCAGTTGAGTGATGATGTTTTTGTAGGCCACTAAATGAGGATGAGTTGAGGGTTCACACTCCAGTGGTGATTTCATGTAATGAGGGTAGAAGGGAAGTGTCAACTCTTCAGAATATTGCTAACAAGCAGATGAATATAACTTTCCTTTTTGACAAGGTTTTTGTCTTGTTCACTTTTTTGTTTTTGTTTTTGTTTTTGCTTAAAATAGTGAATTAGATGTGAACGTTTATGACTTTTGACTTTGTTTTTTTAAGGGGGTGGGTGGCTCAGCATCCAAACATAAGGACTTGTATAAATCATTTTATTTTAATTACAAGACATTTTTGTTTCTAAATTAAATTTAATTGGTTCTCAGTGATGAAAAATTAAAATTAAAATAGTTGTTAATCTAATGTGATATTTTATCCTCTACACAATACTTATGAAAAACAAGGGACAAATAATCACCTATCAATTATATATTAAAAAATCATATTAGAATATTAAAGGGATATTATAGAGATAATTGCCTATACCCGTAAAAAAAAACAATCTTTATCAAAAAACCCATCAAAATATTTTTATATTTATTTATCTTTTAAAAAAATCTTCATATCAAAAAACCCAAATATCTAACTCTTACTTAATACCATAAGTTAATTTGGCTTTCTTTATATGAAAACAAAGATATTTATAAAATAAGCTATATAAGAATACAGGATATAATAAAAAAATTCATCATTATACTTTTAAGATTTTATTCTTTTATTGTAAGTAATTAAATATTTATATTTAATATTTTTTATATATTAGATAAATTTGAAAAAAAAATTAAATTCATTAATAAATTATTTTTCAGTTTATTTTCCATAACATAACCAAGTATTAGAAAATGTTTTTCAATTCATTTTTTATTATACTACCAAACATTAAAAAATATTTTTCTATAATTCAATTTCTAAAATAAAACTAATTTCATACAAAGAAACAGGGCTAAACCATAACTTCATCTTTTATTATATTAAAAACATCTGCAGATTCTCTTCCAAAAACACAACTCATCACCGCTTTGCCTATAAAAACAGCTTCTATCCTCCCTTACCAGTTGCAGAAGAAGACAATCTTATATACTTACTTGGCTTTAATAAATAGTTGTGATTTATTCCTCGACACCAATTAAGTATTGATCCCATCATATCATAACTCCTGTAACCTCCCCGTTTCTGCCTTCAAAACCCTGACGAAAACAGCCTCCTGGGAAGGCAACAGTACTAGACATCCATTAACTACACACAGAAACGCCACTGTCAGCCACCAAGGTCCCATCATCCACCCAAAGACGAAGCCACATACTCTCCATTTCATTTCTTTTTCATCTTAAAAGGCCAAGCTGATCACGCGCCATCTAATTTTCTTGAACATTGGAGACCCCCTTCTTCCAGCAACCAAAGCTCCCTCATTTGGTCTCCCTTTTTTTTTTTCTGTCCCGAAAAAACCCACACGAACACAAGCTCTTCTTTTCTGGTGATAGCCCCTCCAAAAAATAAAATAACTGACAGCCTTCTATGTCATTTCCCAGCAGCATCCTCCAACTGTCACCTCCTAACTCCAGTCATTTTCTCCTTCAAATCCATGATAGTAACAGCAGCTCTTCAACCCGAGAACCCACACGGAGACCACCACATCACTTTCTCCATCACGTGAAGCACCACTGATACCAGCAACGACAGCACCAACCGACATCAATCAGCAAGGGCTACACATCACTTCTCAGCCCTGCGCCCACTGCCTGACTCCAGTAGCTTCCAATATTGCCATCATCTTCAACTGCAAGCTCATCAGCCAACCATCCACCATTGCCTCTCCTTGACAAAACCAAAGCAGACCAACTGTTTCCTCTGTATCTTCCACCGTCAGAGAAGCAGCCACTCCAGCAAACTCTCTTCACATGACAGCATCGTGAGCCTCCATCCGATTGTCCAAGGTTTCTTCTCCATCCAGAAACAGCGATTTTTCTCTACAGATCATCACAGCCACTTAGCAATTGGAAGAACCTCCAGCAGCAGCAGCAGCAGCAGCCAACCTCTCTGAACCAGCACCGTGAGCAGCAACCTTCAAGATCAGCAGCAGTGCAGCGTCCTCCTTCAGCAGCAGCAGTGCAGCTTCTTCCAGTAGCAGAGGTCTAGCAATAACAGCTACTGTCTTCCTCCATAGCACCGTGACCCAACTGGAACATCCACCGGCAACAGAGAGCAGCAGAATCTTCAGCAACCGCGGTAGATGACACCAACTCCAGCAGCAGCCGTGAGCAACAACAAATCAGTGTAGCAGAGTTCCTAGGGTTCCCATTTTTATTTTTTTTTCACTTGAAGGTCCATTTCTTAAAATCATACAACATGTCTTCTTTTGATTTTTTTATGATTTGTTGTTTTTTTGGATGCATGGTTTCTGGGCATAAGTCATAACAAACTCTTTAGATCAATGTTTTGATCTTCCTAAATAAAAGAGATAGAGGGAACTTGTTTTTTTCGTTAGTGGACTAGGCCTTCAAGTACTTTTAGTCTCTAAAAAGACTTGGGTTGCTTGTGTCAAGCCCGGCCCACTTATTTTGATCATAAAAAAGACCCATATATTTTTCTTAGTTTGTGTTGGTTTTCGGCCATGTTAAGGCACTCAGCCCGCTTGGCTGCGCTAAGCTTATGAACGGCCTTACGACCATGTTTGGCTTGAATAAAACCATGTCAAAGAAGAAATGCATTTTTTTGGGTTTTTAAGGTTTGCTAAAGAAAGCATTATTTTTTTATTATTATTAATGTAGGTGTCCGAGCCATCTTACGCTCATCTCGACTACTCCAACGAGCCGAAAAATTAACAATCATGTAAGCCTCAAGTGATCATAAGAGAACTCGAACTCGTGATCACTGGGAAGAAAATATAAGATCTGACCAATTGAGCTACCCCTCGGGGTTAAGCATTATTATTATTATGTCAAAGAAGAAATGCATTGGGTTTTTAAGGTTTGCCGAATAAAGCCTTATTATTTTTATTATTATAATTATTATTTAAGGACCATTTTGCATTTGTATTTTTAGCAATCTTTTTCTACCCTTATATATTTAATATCTAGAATTGTGACCTATAAACAATGTACTTTTTTGGTATTAAATGAATTGGTACTCTTTCATAAAAATAACAACAAATAAAATCTTTCTTTCAAAATTACAATTTTTATTTTAATTTGCAACATAATCAAGTCTCTCAAAAATAAATTATATTTGCATATTTTAGCATATAAAAATATCACAAAAATAGTTTTTTATTTTTTTATTTTTACATGTATTTTTGGATTTAGTAACCAGTATATTAAAGTCATAAGATCTTGGCTTACATTTTAAGAATACCAAAAATCTTATTTTATTTGTCCAAATATCTTGTTTAAGATGTATTCCCGATATTAAAAAAAAATACAAAAATATATTTGGACTTTAGAATGACTAGGTTTTAACTAGATAAGATAATAATATCCTTACTGAGAATGAGTTTTCTTAACCTTAAACAGACCAACGACTAGAAAACACGACAATACCTTGGTTTATACCAGACAAATAAACAATATAGTTTACCTTAGGTAAGGTGTATTAGGGGTGATACGTCCTCTTTATACACAACCAGTTCTCTTCTCCAGACTCTAAGACCAATTAAGGTTCTTGGTTACCAAAATATTAGGTGGCGACTCCATCTTTTTTTTTTATTTATAAGAAATAAGAATTTCAAGTTCTTTCCCCGTCACTAGAGAGATCTTGACCCAGGAGGACGATTACTGCAAAACTGCACACATGCGACATCAATATTAGATTTCTTTTTTATTAGGTTATTCCACTTTTATGACATGGGTTGCGGATTAACCCAGTTGATTCAAGGTTTTTTTTCTTAATTAACTTTTTTCTCTAATTTCATCTTTTAATATTGGGTTAATTGAGAATTAAGTTTCATAAATTGTTTTGATTTGTTTTTTATTAGGTTATCCTTGCCTCATGATCCGGGAATAGTGTTTAGCGAGTTGACTTGGGTTGTTTTTGTGTCCTTGTTTTAATTCAAATTTTTTCCTAATTTCACTATTTAACATTAAATCAATTCGGAATTGAGTTTCATAATTTATTTTGATTTGCTTTCTATGGGGCAATCCAAGACCCATGATTAGGGTTGCGAGTTTCGCAAATTAATCCAAGTTAAATTAGGTCATTTTTTTTTCAATGAGGTTATTTAGGTCTCATGATCCAGATCACTGGTCCTTCAACATTGAATTTATTTTTTTATTGGATTGTCTCAATCTTATGACTTGGATTGCAGATTTGGTAAGGAAACCCGGCTGACTCAAATTTTTTTTCTTAATCTTTCCCCAATTTCAACATTTAATATTGGGTTGATTGAGAATTGAGATTCATGATTTGTTTTGGTTTTCTTTATTAGGTTATCACTGCCTCATAACCTTGAAATAATGCTTCGAAAGTTAACTCAAGTCATTTTTTGTATCATTAAAATTATTTTTTTCAAATTTCATCAATCAACATTAGGTGGTTGGGAATGGAGCTTTATAATTTGTTTTGACTTGTTTTTTATGAGGTCATATGAGTCTCATGACCAGGGTTATGGATTTGAAAAGTTAACCCAAGTTAAATTGGGTTGTTTTTTTTTTCTATGACGTAATCTCAGACTCATGACCCGTGTCACAAGCCTTCAACATAGGACTTGAAAGTTACATGTTAAAGATTAAGTTGTAAGTTTTTTTTTTATTATAATGATCATTTATGCATACAAAAGTTTAGGTTGTTTTGAAACCATCAATAAATTCAACGAAACCTTTTTGAACTTTTAAAAAGTCATGGTCTTTCCTTACAACCCTAACTTTCATGCATACCTTCATAGAAAATAAAAGGTAGAAATTAATAGAGTTTTTTGTTTTTTTGACTCATCACTAAATTTGACTACCTCATTCAAAAATTATTTCTGAACAAATCCTTTGAAAAAACCCAAAACAAAATGTATATCCATTCGACAATCACATATATTTTTTTAAACACTCCTTCACATTATTCTAAGATATTGATTGTCGCACCCGACATCGCGGCGGCCCATAAATAATTCTCTTGAAATACAGAAAAAGAACAGATTTCTTGCATCTGGTTCTTTTAAGGGAAAACATCTTGTTTTAGGAGTCGCCACTTAGTATTATGGTCACTAGGAACCCTAACTGGTCAACAGAGATTCTATGGTTCGGGACTGGTTACGTAAAAGGAAAGATATTATCACTCCTTAAACATTCTGCCTAAGGCAAACTGCATTGTTGTTTTTGTCTTAAATTGCTAAATCTTTATTGGTTTATGTTCTGATGATTTACCCACAATATTCCTGACTCAGGCGTCAGTGAATATTCAACT
>Ga0325414_1005746_pt1 | contig 13122 bp, 5 predicted proteins | sample PopdelMetagenome_8_FD_206183 | JGI IMG/M metagenome (GOLD analysis project Ga0325414, IMG submission 206183) | Populus deltoides microbial communities from Bellville, Georgia, United States - Leaf-PdKOR-R3 | ecosystem: Host-associated > Plants > Phyllosphere > Phylloplane/Leaf | place: USA...
TATTTTTTCTATTTGAGTGTGAATTTTCATATTTGTTTATTTTTGTAATATTAGATTTCATTAAATGCACGATGATGTGTTCATTGAATTGGCGTTGACATTACACACCAAGTATACATGAACATTGAGTGTATTTTTTTATTTCTATTCGAGTGGAACTACTTTAAATTTTTTATGTTCGAGTGTTTGTACTTTTTAATTTTTTTTAACTGGATGCTTCTAAACTTCACATTTTTATATAGATCATGTTTAATCAAGGTAAACAAAATACTGAAACATACAAAAAATAGTGATAATAAATTCCTCAAATTAAAAGAAAATAAAAATAAAAATAAAAAGGTGAATTGTCCTAATTTATTAGTCTTGATTTTTTTTTCGTTTTTTCACGAACTAAACAAATATTTGGTGGTAAGATTTCTTGATTATGTTCTAAATACAAATTTTTATATCAAATTCTTTCATTTATGTGCGTGTATACAATCTTTGATCCCATCTATACTCGCATACAGAAGTTTCATAAAAAACTGCATTTGTTTTCTTTCTTTTTTATTTTTCATTTTCTGACCCATTCATGGTCCCCTCAAATTTATTTTCTTACCTCTCTCTATTCTTATTTTTGTTTAATTTTTATTACTATTTTATCATCTTAATTTATAATTTTATTTAACTTGGCCAAAGTAAGAATTTGAAGTTGATATTTGCTTACTTTTAAGATTACAATTATTCAATTGATAGATTTTTAAAAATACACTCAAATAGAAAAAAACAAAAGTGCTTGCACTCAAATAGAAAATAAATTCAAGTGTGCATATTTGATTAGGAATAAAGTGTAATATCCATAAACATGCTGACACATCAATTTAATGGCTATGTTAGCATGTATTTGACAAATCCAACAGAAGCATTTAATTAAAAATTTTAAAAGTTTGTAATCTAAAATATTTTGAGCAAATATAAAAGATGGTATGTTTAAATAGAATCTAAAGTATAATTAACTCAATAACTTTGTGTTTGAGATTTTGGTGTCAAATATTTTTTTTTATATTAATACTTCAAAATTATTATTGAGGAAATTAAAAAAATATTAATTTAATATTTCTTCAAAAACACATTTATTTTTAAAAAACATTTAAAAAAATAAAGAGCTATTAAATTTAAAAAAGTCACAACAGCAGATGCGGGCAAGGTTACGGTGACAAAGTAGCAACTCTGAGAATCTCGTAGATGATGCTTCTCTTGCCATATGACTTCCAATGGCAAGAGAAGCATCCAAATGTATTCGGTTTCATTACTAGTTAGAGCTAGCGGCATCATTATTAGTTGTACTTTCCTACGGTAAATTGCTTTGCATTTCAGACAGATTAGGGATCAGCAATCATGACTGAATTGATAAAAGCCCATTTGATATCTTGATTGAGCGAGCGAACCTGTTTAGCATTGAAGGGCTCACGCATAATATGAATTATGAAGCTATCAATTTCTTGGCATTTGGGTTGGAACATGGAAGCAACAGCAGTGGCTTTTTGTACATATAAAATACACATGAATGCATGGATATTGGGATACATAACACCAGTGGTTTGATTTTTAGAACTTCATACCATGAAACCTGACATTGCTCCACACTATCGAACACTCATTACGACTTTCACTGAGAGATTAATTTGCTTGATTGATATAAATTTTCACTTTTGAAAATGGCTCCAAAACTTTGAAATTGGAGTTTTGGAATCAGGGATTTATGTTTATATACAATTGCCTCAGATATGATTATTGAATGATTTGACAAAGAGCTATAGTTCGAGACGGCAGTATCAACCTAAGTTTTGATTTTATTTTTTTTAAAAAAAGACACTGAAAACAACATTATTTTGGTTACAAACAACCCCACTAAACTGTGTTTTCAAATAAGATCATAGATTTTTTTTTTAATTTTTAATATTAGCAAATGTTTTTTTTTTTTACAACTTATCATAATGTTTTTTTTTTGGAATTTGATTCGGTTGCTTAATTTACTGCGAGTGTTTGTTTTTACTATAATATAATTAAATAAAAAATATTAATTTTTAAATGTCATTAAATCTATCTAGATTCATGATTGAGAACGTGAGTTTAATATATTAACTCGAATTAATTCGAGCAGCTGTAAAATATCATTTCTCGATATTGAAATATAGAGGGAAAAATACTAATGAGACAAGGAAAAATCATACCGGCAAAATAATTTGTTATAGATGAATTTAATTAAATTATTATGCTATTTATTAAAAAATATTTTTGTATAATTAAATAAAAAAACAAGGGCTTCTCACAATACAAGATTAAAAATCTTAATCTATATATGTTTCTCAACTTAGCGACTTGAATTTTAATTAGTGTGAATAACTCTTTTTAATATTCATATATACATATAATTATTAATTCTATTTTATTAAAAATATTCATCAAATCTTGACTCCACAATTTTTTTTTAATGCTAAAAAACACTTTTACAAATTCTGTGATTTTTTTTACATTTAATTTTTTTTAGTGTGACCCATAGCAAAACACGAGTAAATTATCTAGGAAAAGAACGAAATTGGGTAGGCACGTGGACACCAATTATCTAGAGCTTCCTGCAACACTAGATAAAATATCTTAATTTATATTTATATATTAATTTTTTAATTTAGTTTTTAGTTAATGTTAATAATTTTTTTTAATATTATTAATGTATATAATTCTCAAATAATTTTATTAAATGAACTTACTAACTTTTTTAATTATTTGCTAAAATTTTTATTGATGTATAACTCCTGCATATTTTTTTACCTTAAAAAACATACTTTTGCTACAACCTGCATTAGAGCACGGACAAGCTAACTAGTTATGTAGCTATAGCTATATGAACAAGAAAAACGCAGCTCGAGGTTTGGTCCCTCTTTGTTAGCAGATCAAAACTTCACTGTTACGAATCAACTTTTTCTCCCCCCCCCCCCCCACTCCTTCTGTGTTAGAAAGCAATGAGTACAAAACGTATAGTATTTTCTCATAATTAAACCTGATGAAGACGAGTGAAAATATTACCAGCTTCAATGTTTTCAACATCTTAGGATTTTTCTTCAGTATAAGTTGGTTCAAGTGATCCTTGAAACCACATATATAAATAGATCAATTACTAATAATATTCAAGATCGCAATTGGGGATTATATATAGCTTCAATTTAAGGTGTTTCCTCGTTGAGCTTATGCTCAGTGTTTTTTTCTTTCTTTCTATATGTACTAGAATTATTATTTTATTGATTTTTTTTGGGTGATTTATATATTGATAACGACCAATCCACACAAAACGCGGATCTTATGCTAGTCACTGCAACATTGGAAATTAAGGAAGTCATCTCGAATGTTTGGTTCAAATATTGTTTGCATGAGAAGTGATGAAGAGATGGAGACCCATGGAAATTATAACTGGTCATGAAGATCTATCTCGAGTGAATTAATTAGCTCAGATATAATAATTTGTGATGTGTGACTTGTTTTACAATGGAAGCAAATCATGTTCTCTCTTTGATCTCTACATGAAAATATAATAATAAATCAACTCATGTCCCAGCCATGTATGTAGAACAAACTCAGGGAAAAGAAGGGCCAGTGGATCGTGATGTTCTACAGTACAAAGGCTAGCAAATAATTGAGCTGATCACTTCTCGTGGGGGCCATTGTTAAAAACCCTCCATCTCCATTTTATCACTCTCCGTTTTGGCATTGATGCCCTAAAAAGGAAGGACACTCATAACGTTGTGGACCTTTTAAGGTGATGAATACATGCATTGGGCTATATTATAGTCGAGCAAAATATTTTACTTGTCTTCACTTCTGTTTCATGGTTCTCGAGAGTTCTTTTTTGCTTTTTAAGTCATAATTTGATCTAGCACTGTCGAAAATATTTGCTCTTGGCCCCTTATATCTGAAGGCAGACAAAGATATGTACATTTCTGGGCACGAAGTTAACAACTATCTAGGCTACGTGGTCTTTCTTGTCTTCCTAACAAAGTTGAACATGTTGCTTAGGACAGCCTCATAAGCATGAGGTAGATTTTCTTTTTCTTTTTCTTTTTTGGCCTGGACAGCTGTTTTTAGACAGAAGAGAATGCTTTGGAACCATTTGAGTAGCTTCAGAGTTTTGCAGTAGTTGCTTTTTACCAGAAAATTTGCCGCAGTCCTTGTCAACACAGAGGAATAGAGGATCAAGGACTGAACAACTCCATAACCCTTTTGTTTCACAAGAATTGACCAAGACTAGCTCTCATCTAATATTTATTTGGCTTGGACAATGACTAATTTGAAATTGCTGATACTGTATATATTTCCTTTCCTATTATACATGAAATGCTTCCATAGAGCAATTCGTGGCATGTAGGGAAGAGGGGGTTAGGTAAGGAAAGAAAATTGCTATGAGATAGATAACTCTTCCAGCACATAAGAAAATGAAAGCTACGAGGTATCCTTTTGCCTGAGATAGCTAAAATGCTCAAATTCTCATTTTCTGGTCTACATATCAAATAGTGCCAAGCTTGTTGATCACTCATGTAGACCACCTGTCAAGGTCATTTAGTTCCGCTTCAAAGTGAGAACATCTTGGGTATTGATCATTCCTGAACTTAATTAATATATAATTAATTTTCTGCCTTAATTATATTGCAAAGAGCAACAAACAATACATGATATATATATCATGGTCCTGGAATAGCTTGTTTACTATAATTATAAAGACTGGAATTTGTTGTTTTAGAAGTGTATATAGGATAAATCTATAACAACATTAATACTTAATGTTATGATTATGAGGATATGGAATAAAGATCATTTTGAATATCAGATTAATTATATTCTATAATGATGTTGGGGTTTTAAAGATTGAAAAGGAAAAGCCAAATTAATAGACAAGAAATGAAATACATCTGCAGAAATTTCTTTGAATTGGTGAAGATATAAATATTTTACTTTCAACTGTTCACATAGCCTTACAAGACAAGCAGATGTCCTTATTGGAAATGAAGAGAAACCATAACTTTATCTATGAACACAGTCATGCCAATCTTACTGATGTTACCATTATCTGCTTAATTAGCTCATTAATCTCTCCCTTTATCCTTCTTGTCCATTCAGGTCCTCAACTAATTAACACATGAAATGGACATAGTTTTGTACCTACAGCTATATACAGAGGACTAATGACACCTATCTTGTGCTTCCTAAAATGATTAATCAGGTACTAGCACTTATGATGGATGCTCTGATTCATCTTTTTGTTTTTTTCCCCTGGATATATGATCACTGTTATTTTGTCACACGAAATATAATCTTATTAAGTTGCATGACAGCAAGCATTTTAGGGAAAAGAAAGCGCTTTGGCTGCAAAAAGATATCTCTTCTCTATAACTAGCTTTCTGTTAGTAGGAAAATGAGAAAGTAATTTGCTTGAGAAGCAAATACTATCAGGCAGTTAGCTGACAATAAAGAGATTTTGTGTTTGAATGTAATTCACGTTAGCTAGTAATATTAATCAAGCTCAACAGACAAGCATGTAACGAATTAATATGCAACAATAATTTTGCCCTAGCTAGAGAAAAAATTGTACTAAAAGTACCTGTGCATTTCTTCTCTCTGGATTTGAAGCCTGCCACCCGTGTTTTAGAAGTATAAACCTAGAGAGAAAAAGAGAGCGTTATGTGAAGTGGAAGCAAAATTGTATCTGTCTCATACACACATGATGATTACCTTGTGAGTGAAGAAAAATGCATCGAAAAAGACAAGATAGAGTCAAAGACAAGAAGACCAACCGTTCCTTCTCTTTCTCTATGAGCTAGGGAGGTCCCCCTCCAATCCGTTTTCCACTCTACCCATCAACCAACAACAGACACAAATATTGCTCTCTCTCTTGATCTTTCTCTTCATATTCTTTTTGTAAAGCAAACCCCACAACCATCACAATCATCGTCAGTCTTACCACTCCATGAAGCGTCCTCTCCTCTCTCTCTCTCTCTCGATCTCTCTCTGATACACGACTACAAATTAACAATATTTATCATTTACCTAGCTATATAGCTTTCTCTCATTTCCATCAAACAAGTTAAGATTAAGAGAAGAAAGGCTCCCGTAGTACTAGCTAGCTGGCTGATCAGGGTATACTATCAAACACAATGAGGAAGCCGGATCTAGTGGGCAAAGATAGAGTACCGAGCAATAGTAGTATTAACAAGGCCAAACTTAGAAAGGGTTTATGGTCACCAGAGGAAGATGAGAAACTCATCAAGTATATGTTAACTAATGGACAGGGGTGTTGGAGTGATATTGCTAGGAATGCTGGCTTGCAAAGGTGTGGCAAGAGTTGCCGTCTTCGTTGGATCAACTATTTGAGACCTGACCTCAAGCGTGGCGCCTTTTCTCCTCAAGAAGAAGAGCTTATCATCCATTTGCACACCATTCTTGGCAACAGGTACTTCTTTTTCTTTATTTTTCTCTTTTATATATAATGGTCAACCAAATAATGTTATACATATATATATATAACATTTTAATTATGTCAACAATCCCTGTTTCTGGCGCTGTTTCGTTTTGTAAATACATCAAGATATACTCTTGGATCGATCGATCGATCATGCATGGATAAGAAAAAAAGAAAAAGAAAAAGGAAGCTAGCAATTACTTAAACAAATTGGTAATCAGACCTAGTTTAATTACTTGTAAATTCACAAGATATAGTAGTACCCGCTGTAACAAATGTGTCGCGCAGACAAGTTGCAATAATATGTTAATATTATTTCATCAGTTTCGTGACGAGAAAAGTATAAAAACCTCCCAGACATTTGTAGATATTAAGTGGATATAATGTATAGAAACATTGAATGCCAGTAATATTCATGCACATTTTGCCTTCTCTCTAATTATATTATTTTCACCTAGAGGCTTTGAGGAGTTTGTCAATGTGTGTGTGTGTTTGTGTATGCGCTAAACTACGTATTAACTTCTCTTAATTTACTGGAGTATGCCATTGCTCCTAGCTCCAGTGGGTCATCAATTTGATATGCCTTGTGAGAATATATGTAGTTTACAGTTGGTTTTATAAGTTTGTTATATGGACCGATCAATAGTTTACCAACAGTTAACAAATTCTGATATGCCTCTTATTTGGACTTTCCAGCTTCATTTAATTTGATCACCCATAAATCATTAACGTTCTGCACAATTTTCGCAGAATATTCTCATAGCACTTATCATGTTTTAATCCAAATTGGTCCAGTGCATGCTATAAAAAATCTTAACAATAGAAAAGTTAAAATGAACAGTTCTGAAAAAACCTCCCACGCACACAAAAAAAGAGCACTAATCAACTTTTGTCGCCCTTTTTTTAGAGATTTCCTTTATGCCCAGTAGAATCTGTTCAGAAACAACAGGGGAGATAAGAAAGGAAATATATATTCTGCCTAGTAGGGAGAGAAATTAGCGTGTGCTCATCCCTTCCTTTTCAGCTTTCAGCATAACTAAGATGCATGCTTTGAATATATATACGGATACGTGTTTGTTACAGACTCACAGTTATGTATTTAAACAAAGCAGGTGGTCTCAGATTGCGGCACGTCTTCCAGGAAGGACAGACAACGAAATAAAGAATTTCTGGAACTCCACATTAAAGAAAAGATTGAAGATCAATAACACTTCCACATCCTCACCAAATGACAGTGATTCGTCAGAGCCCAGAGATCATGCCATAGGAAATATCATGCCCATGCATGATCCTGACACTATGACTCTATGCATGGACTCATCTTCCTCATCTTCCATATCCATGCAAGGTATGATCACAAGCAACCAATTTGATTCTTTCTCCATGCTCAACAACCGCTATGATGTGACTGGTGCAGCGAGTTTATTTGACATGTCTACATGCTTGACACAAGTGGGTATGGGAGATGGATTTTATGGTGATCATTATGGGATTTTGGAGGCCAATAATAAAACGGGGCTAGAAAGTGATCTTTCTCTTCCACCACTAGAGAGCAGAAGCTTTGAAGAGAATAATACAGTGAGTAATAACAGAATTGGCATGAAAAGCAGCAGCAACAACAACAACAACTGCTTTGATAATACTTGCTTCGATAATACTTGCTTCAACAATACTGATCAGAGATTAAAAGTAGAGGACATGTTGGGGCTTGAAAATCATTGGCAAGGAGAAAACTTTAGAATGGGAGAATGGGATTTTGAAGGTTTAATGGAAAACATAACTTCCTTTCCTTTACTTGATTTCCACGTAGAATAACCATCTACCCTTACCACACCCCCCCCCCCTTCTCATAAAGCTACCCTTTGCTATCGATGCTATGTCCTAGGAAATTTTGGGCATATACTTTCTTCCTCAAAATTACCAAAACAAACTTCTTTTTCAAACTTTCTAGTTGGTACCCTCAAAAGTTTTTATTTTCGAAAAAAAAATCCTTTTTTTTCCCATCAATATTCTGCTTGCTCTCTCTATACCTTTTGTTTCTTCCAGCTGTGAAAGAAGTTTATGCGTGAACACTTCCTTATTGTTGGAAAGGCATGCAATAAGTATTGCAAATTAGAGATTAGAGGTGGCCAGAGATTCTTTGTATGTAATTGGATCGGTTTCTTCGAGGCATTCGGTCATTTCTTGGAACGAGTTGGTGCAATAATCATCGTTCCCTTGAAGGAGAGAAATGTGAATAGCAGTATAGAAAGTAGAAAGGGAAATAAAGGCATGATTAGTAGGTGAATTGTTTAGTAGCATGTACAAATTATAAACAGAAAATAATGAGGAGGTGAAGATTGTTATTAGTGGGAGATGAGGTGTGATGAGAAGGATAATGTAACACACCTTACGTTAATAAGAAGAAGCTTGTTACATACAGTCAAAGACTCTTTCTCTACGTCTTATTATGTGTAATTAATAGGTGCTCCTGCTGCTTCAATTTTTTTCTCCTCATTGGAAGCTGGTCTACTGAACTTCAATCTATCAATCAAGATGTAATCATAAGTTACTTAAATCTGACATCAATTAATCTCACTCAGCAATTATATTAGAATATACTCATTTCCCCCCCAAATTTAAAGAAAATCTCTTTACCTAACGTGTCAAATTAATTGTCAAAGATAGAAAATGAATATTATCTGTCAAAGAGAAGTTTCTGACTTGAACGATCCCAAGCGGAGTAAGTCAAAGTTTTGAGTTTAGCTATTTAACTAGATTGGTTGTAAGTGCCGCGGACAGGACCAAACTTTCTTTTAACATGTAAGAAATGTTTAGAAAACAGTAGTATTTTTAAAGAAAACGAGATTGGGGTTAAATTTTGATTAATTTAATAATATAATTAAAAAATATAAAATAATAATAAAATGGTTGGATCGGTCAAGCAGGGTAAGCATGCAAAATTCATAACCTGACATATGAAATCAGGATAATTCCATGAAAAAATAAAACCAAAAAAAGTAAAAAAAATCAATTGTAAAAAAGATCTAAACAAAAATCTAAGCAATCCCAATCTAATCTTTTAAACTCATGACCCGAAAAGTTAACAAAATCCTGATAAATAAAATGTTGATGTATGAAATCAAAAAAGAAAGTTCCAATAAAAAAAATTAAAAACAAAACAAATAGTAATAAAAAAATAAGAGCTAAATATGACATAAAATAAAATGAACTAAGATATTGAGGGATGTAATTGAAAAAATAATTCAGTTTAGAAAATGATATAAAATATAGAGGGATGATTTAATTAAAAGAGTAATTAATAAAAAAATAAGGAGTAAATATGAAATACAACAAAAATCAAATGAGGGTTAAATTGAAAGAAAATTCCATTTCTATGAATTATTTAAAATAAAAAATAGCAATAAAAAATAAAGACCAAACTAAAAAAAAAAATCAAATGGTTACTTTGAAAATGTGCAGGGAAGGCTTTGAAATCGAGGAGAATAAAAGAAAGAAGGAAGAAAAAATAGAAACAACCATCAATGTAAAACCTAATATTTCTTTATCACGCATGTCGCCCAGTAAGGAAGGTGACATCATGAGAATTAAAACGTTGTTGAGGAAGCTAGAGTTTAACTACCAGATGACACTACACGTGTCGTCTAAATAATGCGAGAATTACACTAATGTGTGCCCGCTTGAACTGCACACACAACTCACTTTTTTAAAGAAATTAATATTATATATATGTTTAATACTGAAGTGTCCCTGATTAGATTTGGTAATTACAATAAAACCAAGCAAAAAAATACAATAAAACCCCTTGACCAAAGATGAAGACAATTTCAATTTAAAGACATTTAGGTAATTTTACTATATATGTAATTGAAATGAAAAAATAAAAATGCTCTTTCTTGTTGGTGCATTATTTTTTAATTCAAAGGATATATTAATCATTTTACTATGTAAATAAATAACAAAAGACTAATATATCTCTATTTTATTTTCTAGAACAACAGTAAACAATAATATCACTATCCCTTCTATTTTCTTTTAATGAGGCTAAGGATAATCAATGGGGTTAGACAAGATAAGTTTACCTAATCCATCTCATCATCAACTGTCTTACTTGTTAACATCTTAACGTTATAACCAATAAATATTACCTGCGATGGCGCAGGAAAAAAAGCATATTTCATGAAAAGAAAATCAAAATAAATTGACAAAAAGAGTAAAAAATCACTAGTCCAATTAAAAAAAGAGAGAGTTAATTATAACTTTGTACCTATAATTTATTAAGACTAATTAATATATATATATATATATCCATGTAATTAAATAATCCTTTAACTAAAGTTAGTCATCCTCAATTTAGAAATTTAGTTCTCTTTAATTTTCCTTTTCTATTTCTCAAAAACTAACAAAATAAATTTGAGAAATAAAATGAAATTGGTAGAATGACTAAATTATAAATGGTTTAAAAATATAGATTTTTAATGTCTCAATCTATAATGACTAATTAATTAATTTAATAAAACTATAGGGACGGAGTTTATAGCTTACTAAAAAACAAATAAACAAAAAAGAATAAAAACACATGCGACGCCTGAGAGATTCGAACTCTCGCGGGGAAACCCCATGTACTTAGCAGGCACACGCCTTAACCACTCGGCCAAAGCGTCGCTGTCCGTTGGTAAAAGTAGCATAAATATATTTATTGATTAACACTATCGCAAGGCCCAGCTACCTAAGCTAGCCCAACCTGATGAAAGTCATAAAAGCCCGAAGGTTGCAAGCCTAGGAGGTCCTTTAGGCGACTATTATCTGCCCGTGACTATTAACAGCTAAACAATTTTTTAAAGTATTTTTTATTTTTTAAATTTTAAATTTTTATATAAAAATAATCTAAAATTATAAAGAAATTAAAATTTTTAAAAAATAAAAATAAATAGTTTCTAAAAACCTAACCGTCTTATTTTATAGCAATGCATGATGTTATTATTATTTTTTATTTTGTAATTTTTTTCTATCGTCACCTTGTCCTCCACTTCATGAAATTTCAAGTATTTAGTCTATCCATTGTCAAGAAGCATATATATATCGTTTCTGTATTTGATTTGGACAAATTAGCACATCACAATACTTCATATTACTGCAATGCCATTATATAAATAAAATCACTTGCATCTCCATGTGAAATGAATTTCACGGACAAAAAAAAAAAAAAAAAAAAAGTAAGCCCGATGTTGCATTCCACATCTCCCCTCATAATCACACAAACTTTTGAGAGGATGGTCTAGATCCTAAATATGTCCATTAAACACCAAGATGGAACAATCTCTAATAATGGTGAAATCTTCGAGCCCTAATTTTTACGAAAAGTCACAAATTCAACAATTTTTTGGGTGGCCGTGGGGATTTTGATCGTGCCAACTAAAATCCGGAGGAAAACACTATCCTCGAGAAACGAATATAAATAACCGGAGGTCCACTATCGATCTAGTTTCGATTTATACAATATCTTTGGTCGTGATGATGATGATGATGGAAGTGGGAATCGCAATTCATAACGTCGTGCTATAAAAGAAAAAGCTGCTCAGATAGATTATTTATCAGTGTTCTCACTATTACCTTCAATCATGACCATATATGGACACTCTTGTATCTCAATCCATCATCTCTTCAAAAGCAAGGGATATTCATTCAAAATTTTGCACAGTATCCACCGCTCATTCCAATCGAGTATTCCCACCCTGTACAGCATTTTTTCCCAATCACTCGATGATAAACATTAATCGACTACTGTAATGGATTCAATTGATCAGCCAACCAAGTTTTTTATTATTATTACTTTGGAGAGGAAAAAAAAGGGTATATTGATTTAAACTATGAAGATTACTTGATCGATCGATACAAGTAATTAAGGTTGATGAACCAGAGACTATATGATTTGGTGCAGCTTGGAAGCATATGGCATGTCTATCAGAGCGCATAATAGAGAGACCCATAGAATAATTACAGGGATGAGGGCTAAGAACGCGTAGTCTATTTTCTTTATTGAAGAAGGCCCTTTTGCCTGCTTTTTGGCAAAGACAGGAGCCTTTTCCACATATAAAAAAGAAAAAGAAAACACAATTAAAAGAGAGAAAGGAAATGCTGAAGCGTGCTTACTTTGCCATCATTCCTAGGATGTTTTGTAAAAGAGACAGACAATTCGGTGTAAAGCACTTAAAACCCATTGGTGTCTTGGGAGAACCAGGATGCCCCCGTAATTCCGCTTAATTGTTTTTTCCTACAATCATCTTTCGGCACGAAGATGACCAAGAAGCTAGGAGAATTATTCTGTGCCTCCTACGAAAAACATTACGTGAAATATTGTTAATAATTAACTTGCTAGAATTTAGATAGAGATTCATAATTTGACATATACAAGTCGGTCATGTTGTTGCTTAGTACATGTGAATCGTCATTCTTTATATTTGATGATTAATCTGTATATATATTGGGTTAAATATTATTTGTTTGCAGTCTTAAACCCCTTGTTTTTACTTTTCTTTTTCATATAATAAATTTCTCTGTGTCCCTTTTTGAAAGGTGATCATGAACTTGGAAAATGGCCAAACTTAAGAAGATCGATCCTTGTATATATATAT
>Ga0325414_1005748_pt1 | contig 13120 bp, 5 predicted proteins | sample PopdelMetagenome_8_FD_206183 | JGI IMG/M metagenome (GOLD analysis project Ga0325414, IMG submission 206183) | Populus deltoides microbial communities from Bellville, Georgia, United States - Leaf-PdKOR-R3 | ecosystem: Host-associated > Plants > Phyllosphere > Phylloplane/Leaf | place: USA...
TTGAAGAACCTTTAATATGCATTCTCTCTTTCGGCATATAAACCTCAATTTTCACAGTAACCTTAATAAAAGGTCAAAAATTGTGGAACAAACTTGAATTGGCATCCCAAAATACCCAGAAAGAGAAGTGGAAATTAATTTTGTAGTTAGTTAGCTTGATTAGTTGCATGCATGCGATGTTAGTGAAATGCAAAGAAAGAAAGCTTAAACCTTTACTGATCAACTTGTTTTTAATGCTAACATAGATTATATGAACTATAGATTCTTGAAATCTCTACTTAATCCCACAAGGAAATAGGAAATTTAACAACGAAAACTGAATAAAGACATTCCCTCTTCAAAACATTACCAAATAAACTTGTCAGATGAATTTTTTTTTCTTTTTTTTCTAAAAAAAAGGAAACGAATCTACTTTCAGCGAAAAAGCAGAGTCTTTTGATATTCATACCTGAGAAATCTATCAATCTAGATAACCCAAAAAAAAAGTTTCAGATCTCGTAAACAGAGAAAACACAAATTTCCAGTTTTATCAGATAATTAAAAAAAAAAAACTCTCAAACTTTCAAGGAAAAAAAAAAGAAGAAGAAAAAAAAGAGGATTCAGCAGCGGCATTGTAGCTATGAGACTATAGCTTGTAAGGATTAAACGGAGAAAGAAGAAAAGATGACAAACCTCGAAATAGAAAAAGGGTAAAAATCGGCGAGAGAAAGCAGCTGGTAATACAAAGCACTAATAATCAAGAAGAAGCAATCTGAAGCAATCTTGCGGGAAGCAGACAAATTTTGGGGCGTCTGATTCCGAAGATCTTGAAACATCAGAGAAGGTAGTGTGATAGAAGAGAGAGAGAGAAAGAGAGAGAGAGAGAGGAGAAGAAATGAGAGGTTTACAGAGAGAATCGAAGAGATTAACGTGTAAGAGTCACCGTACTTCTCTCATTGTCAATTCTCAAGCAGCACAGTACCGCACCACTTTGTTGTTTAATTTGTTATTATTTTATAGTAATAATGATGGTAAATGAATAAAAATAATTCTTTTGCATGCCGTGTTTTGGGGATTTGACGTGTTTGGAAAATGAATTTCAAAGAGACGGTGACAGAGAGAAACAAAGAGGTGACAGAGATTTGTTTTGACCTCTCGCCTGTTCATATCTTGACTTAGGCGTCGTTTGTTAACCTATTTAAAATATTTTTAATATATTTAGATTGTTTTTAATATATTATTATTAAAAATAAAAAATAATAATATTTTGATATATTTTTTAAAAGAAAGCAACTGTAATATTAAACATTATCTAAACGTTTCTTGTTTATGCACGGTTTTGGATTAGTATTGAACAGTAATTTTGAAAATTTTTAATTTTAAAAAATTAATATTTTTTTAAATATTTTAAAACCATTCTCGGCTATTAAAAAATACATGACCATCTAAAAAAAGCTTAAATTTTTTACATAAATCTTCTCCATTTTGTTTAAAAAAAAAAGTTACAAAAATCCTTTTCTGTATCCCTCTAATATTTTTTAAATGATCCTCTTTAACAATAAAAAAACAATTTAGAACACAAAAGATATTTTGGAGATAAAATATTTTTTATAGTTTCATAATATTTCAAAAGAGTTATTGTAATATGTATCCTAGATAATATATAAGAAAAAAAATACCCAACTAAAATTTTTTTTATTTTAATATTAATTAGAATGTTTAAAATTATTTTACCATGTAAAATAAAAGATTTTTAAAAAATAGAATAGTAAGTTAAAAAAATTGGTAGAATAGCACAATTTGTACTTAAAAAAATAGTAAAATAACACAATTTCAGCTTGTCATGTTTTCTAGTCGTGATATTCATGGATGTCATAGTTCTGAAACTCGGTAATTTAACATGTTGTAAAATTAAATCTTCTCTACTAGTGTTTTAGTAGTTGTTGCAGTCCTAAAACGTGACATTAATTTAAAATCGCGTCTCTCAATTCATAACTTTTTTATATATCGCTCAAAGTTAACGGGTGATTAACTTGTTTTTTGAAATTAGTGTAACTCACCTGAGTCATTATTAATGACCTTCTTTGATATTGTTGAATTCGTTTCATTATGATTATTTTAATGGTATTAATAATATTTACAATCAAAATTTTGATATGTCTCCGGATTTTTTTCTCTTTTCTCTATCTTTTTTCTTGCCCTTTTACTTTTAATTTTATTTCTTTATATTTTTACTACGACTGACAAAAAGTTATACATTTCATATTTCTCAATCGGGATATATATAAATCATACTACTTCACCTATTTATATTTATTTATTTATATTTTCATAATGTTATTTCACCAATATTTTTTAAAATAAATATGCTAATAACCAAAAATAGCAAAAATCTTCTGACAACGTTAAAAAGTTTCACGTGTGACCAAGTGACAAAATTTTGAAACAATATAACACAGCCAATAGAATAATAAGGGCTGATTGAGGATGCTGGGTTTCGTGTGCAATGCAATCTAGCAGAGTCTCTCGTCGCTACTAAAGATTTATTATATATAATTCTGGTGGCCCCACTTTTTACTAATTCTTTATTCTCTAGTAAATAAAAAATAGAGACATAATTATCAGAAAAGCAGGGCGCCCGCGCCCAGATCGAAAGCCAGATAGCTGTGCAGACTGCAGTGGTTAACTTTACTGTTCAGCTGCGGTGGTGTAAATTTGTTGTTGCAGTCATGCAGAGCTTTTAAAAAAATTATCTTTTTATTTTTATATTATTCTAATATGTTAATATTAAAAATAAAAAATATTATTTTAATATATTTTTAAATAAAAAACATTTTAAAAAATTAATTACCACGTCAAAATTGTCAATAACCATGCTGCTATGATGATGATTGCTGCTTCACTACCCTTGTTCTCTTTATTTTATTTTATTTTTTTCCTTTGCTCATAACTTTTTACATGCTATAATGACACGGTGTATAGTATCGGTAATAGTTAATTGCCTGTAATCTGCCACTAGTCGGATTAATTTCAAAAAAATATAAATAAAAACATCAAAGGTGTGATGATGTTTTTAATAATATTATTAAACTCGGTAAAATTAAATTAATTTTGAAATCTTTAGATTTAATTATTTTTCTAACTTAAATTAAAAATTAAATTACGTGAAAGCTAGACCGAATTAAATTAATTAATTTCGTGGGTTTAAATACAATCTTGATGACTACTAAAAATATAATTTAGGTTTTAAAAAGCTTCAAAATGACAATTATTTTAAAAAATATTGAAATAATAACATATTAGATCGATCTTGGTCCCCCCACGACCCAGGTCATGGACTCTATTGAGTTTAATAATTTTTTTATTTAATTACATGATAAAAAATATGCTCACAAAATTAAGTATCAATCTAAAAACAAACATTTATTTAAGACAATAATAACCTTATAAAAAGCAAATGAAAATAAATCATACAGTTTATTTCCTAACCAATCCAATATTGAAAGACAAAATCGAGAAAAAAAATTAAAAACAATTAAAGGACAAAAAATAGCATATTCGGTTAGTGGGTAAACTCGTCAAACCCGTGAACCAGGTAACTCAAGCTAGCACGCCAAACTTGTGCATCGGATTATAGACTCTAGTGGGATTATAATTTGTTTTTTTTTAAAACTATTTTTTATTTAATTATATAATAACAAAAATAGACGATCGCAGAATCAAATACCAACCCAATATCGAGTTTTTTTAATACTGCGATAATCTCATAAAAAACAAAATGAATCCAATTATGAAATTGAATTCTCAATTAACCCAGTATTTAAAGATAAAATAAAAAAAAAAGTTAAACTCGTCAAACCTGTGAACAAGTCCATGAAATTTATAAAGTTTAATAACATAGATTTCTCTGAATTTTTTTATTATTATATGAGAAAAAAATAGATGATAAAAAAATCAAGTTCAATTTAAAAAAAAAATCATATTGAACCCGTAAACCACGATAACCTAGGTTTACCCAAACAAACCCAAAAGTCACGCTAACCCTATAGAAAGGCAAGGAAAAAGAAAAAAAAATCACAAAGCTAAATTTTCAATCATCCTAATGTTAAAAGATAAAATCAATGAAAAAAAAAAAAGCAAAACATTATGAATTACCAAGTTCAATCATAAAAAGAAAAAAAACACCCCACTAAACTTGTAAACCGGAGCAACCTGGATTATCCCACCAAACTTGCAAATCATGCTAACCCTATAAAAAAATAAAAAGAAAAAAAATTATCAATCCAAATTCTCAACCACCATAATATTAAAAGATGAAATCAATAAAAATAAAATTAAAAAAAATTATAACAGAAAAAAGCAAAAGAAAAAAACACAAAACACTATGAATTTCTATTATAATCCACGATGCACTAGGTATGAGTGAGCAGTAATTCACACACCATTTAGTTTAGTGGCTTGTAGGCCATACTAACAAAAAGTTCAGGAGACGATTATGTGTTTAGAGAAGTGAGAGAAATCTGATAACCATGTTAAATCTTGATTAATTTGATAATACAATGAAAAATGAGGCAATAATGAAAAAAATAGATTTTTAAAAAATATATTGATCTCGGCAAAGCTATGGAAAAGAAAATAAGACAAAAAAGATATCAATCCTTGTTAACTTTTTAAACCCGTAACCCAAGTTATCATATTGAAAGCATTATACACAAAAAAATTGAGAAGCCTAACCCCTAAGAAATGAAACATCGAAGAATTAAATCAGAAAAAAATACTAATTAAAAGAATGAGGGTTAAAATAAAAATAAAAAAATAAATTGAAAGGCAACACTAAATTTTCAATTTGAAAGACAAATTAAAAATAATAAAAACATTGTCAAGAGGAAAAAAGGTAAAAAGAATGACATCCAAGATGAAAAAAAAGCATTATCAACTTAGGTTGAAGGTTAAAATTAAAAACAATAAAACTTTTATAAAAAGATCAAGGACATGTAGATTTTTTTAATATATTTTTTTAAATAAAAAATCACAAATGTAAATTGAAAAACATATTCACACATATAATTAAATAAATAAAGAACCAATGTGTAAAGAAATTAAAAAAAGAAGTCATAAACAATAAATAAAAACAAAAATGGAAAAGTAGATAAATAAATATAGAACAAGATATTTAATATTACAAAACGAGTAATTTACATAGTTGTATTTAATAAATCTGTTTATTAAAATTAAATTGTAACACATAGATAAAATTTATTGAATAAAATAAAAAAAATTATGCAAGGCTGTAAATATTTTTTAAAAATAATAAATAAATATTTTTTTATTTTTAAAAATAAGTTTAATATATATAAAAAATAAAAAAAATTACAAATGAATCATACTAACATCTTCAAAAATTAAACACGTTCAATATAATTAAAAAATATTTTAAAAAAAGGCTAAATAAAAAAAATCACAAAGAAGTACAACATAAACTTAAAATTTGTTTTGAAAAAGACATGAAAAAAGGTTTAAGTTAAAAAAAAGAACCAAAACTATATAAACAAAAAAATAAGGTCAGGCGCTTGAATAAAGGGCCAGCACGGAGGCCTTTGTTCTCCTATAAGTTAATGGGGCTGATGATGTGTTATTCGCCCCAATTCTACAAAAACAAAATAGATGATGCATCGATTAAAATCCTTAGATTCTTGCCACTGTGGCGGTCAGAGAAACATGGTGGTTAGTTTTTTCTTTTAAAAACTTATTTTCAACCTATTTTCAATCCAAAATACCTAGAAAAAAATTATAGGTACCTTGTTAAACCAATTCATCACCTCAAAAAGCGCATAAAAAAACGTTTTAAGATCCAAAATTAACCTGAAACAAAAAATCTTTCTGAGCCCATATATACTGTCTAGGCACTTTTAATGTAAAACAAAACACACAACTTGAATTCTCCTCGTTATATGTAACCATTTGAAACAAAAATCTACCGTATTGGTGGTCGAAATCGTAACAACAATAAGTTTCTCTTTCTAGGCCAAAATCCGACAATCCCCTCTCTCCTTTCACCAAAAAAAGACTAAAAATAATGAAAATAAAGTTTGATATAAAAATAAATATTTCTAAAATTAGAGGAATCGGTCACCTAATAGCTAAAAAATATGGGGGACTCAAATGTATTTTTCAAAGAAATTTGAAAGTCACCACCTATTTTACTCGTGTTTTTACTTTAGTCCTCTTACTTTTAATTCAATTATCTCTTAAAAAAATGCAATTAGGTGCTAATTTGAGCGCACTTGCGCAAAGAAAAAAATTTAAGGATAAAATTTAAAAATTTTAAAAGAATCATTGCTCCAATTTACGGTATTTTGTGAGACGATGAATAGTGATTCCAGCTACAATAATTTTCTCACAAGGCTTAGTTTTTGTTAATAACTTTGTGAGTGTTTGGGAATTCAATAGTTTCTGTTTTGAGGTGCGTTTTAAGAATTGTTTTTTGAAAAAACATCAAATTGATATTTTTGTTAGTGTTTTTTTGATGATTTTAATATACTTATATCACAAAAATAAAAATAAAAACTATTTTGATATAGTTTCAAGAAAAAAATATCATTCACCATAATACCAAACACACACTAAGGTTGTAGTCTTAAATTGTAAATAACATTCTAATAGTTTTTTAATAGTATGAGATTCAATAGTTTGGTGAAAAAAAATAACACATCAATGCTTTATAGAGAGTTTAAAACTGACTTAATCAAAAGAAATCAAAATCTAAGAAGGAAAAGTAATTAAAATCCAAAATCAACTAAAAATATTTCAAATAGTAAAAATGACATATTCTAGCCGAGATTATTTTGAATCTCGACTGATTATAGCATATCAGCTTCTATATAAAACTAGATTTTTAAAATTATTTGACAAAACTCTGACCTTATCAAACGATTAAATATAAAGTTATGGTATTTTTTTTTATGAGCTGTGCATAAAAAAATGTTGGATTTCTTCATGGTTTCTTTGAAGCTTTGCCTTTTTTACCTGATTCATAAATATATTCGCAACACATTTCAAGTCGCATGAACTCATTTACTCTATCTTTGTTATTATGGTTGAGTTTGCATGCAAATTATAAATAATAATACGGTTTTAATAAAAATAAGTTGGGATCTGCTTACTTTTTTAAACTTGATGGTGTATTCAAGATCATGGTTTTGAAATTTGAATCCAGAGTAAATACTATATAGATCCTTTAATTTTTGTTTTATCAAAGCAATATGCTAACAATTCCTATCCGAAATCATACCTGTCAAATTCTTGAAATTCACTAATGAGAGCAATATATTTAAATTTATATGGTACTTTTGATTTCATGCACGTAATAAGCAAATCAAGATGGGAAGGATTCTACGCTTGAGTTCCTGACCCACAGCAGTCCTGGTAGGGATTTAATTTTTTTTTTATCTGGGTTCGATTCTTTTTTTTTATATATATTTGTTATTCCCGTAATGTTTTATCTGTTTATTGGATTTACTTGTTTATAGGGCTTGCAGGATTTTCATTGGGTCCGGAGATTAGTCGTAGTGTGCGTAAACTGACCCGAATACCTCAAGATATATATATATATATATATATATAAAAAAAAAAGATGGGAAGGATTCTTGCTTTCTCTTTCACAAATCTGGATAAAGCCACGACATGACATGCATTTTGAGTAAAATTATTAATTCTAAGACTCTTGGTTTAAGTGGTGGGAGAGCGCCATAGCTTTCGCCTTCGCGAGATCAGGAGTCCATATCCTCCACTTCCCTTTTCCCAGACGACTACTTTTTTCAATAGTCATGGATTTTAAACTGAAATGTAACTTTTCTTTAATTAAAGAAAGCTATTTTATATACAAAAAAAACATTATATTTTCTATGAAGTAATTATTGAAATTAAGGGATTATTAAGATTACGTGGAACCATATTTTGATGATCTGAAAAATAGCCATGGAGGATGCTGGCTGGTTGGCAGTATTGGATACCATTTAGCATTACGGTACAATAATGTTTTTAAATTTTTTATAGCTTCAAATTAATATTATTTTATTGTGTTTTTTTATCTTCTTAATATACAGATATTAAAAATAAATTAAAAAAAATATTATTTTAATGTATTTTTAAATAAAAATTCTTTGAAAAACATCTTCTATCATACTCTCGAAAATGCTACTATAGACGCAATCGGAATTAAATTGATGTTTCTTCAACTTGTACAGATAAATGCTTTATGGTGACATATAACCAGGAAATGGGAAGGCTTTCATGGTGATGACATTGACTAGCAGATGATTTTAAAGCCATGTTAAACAACAAGAGCTAGAAAATGCAAGTGCTGCGGATTTGGCTTAAGATATGCATAGAAAGGTTAAATCATAACTATTAAATTATAAAAAAGGCATGGCTCTATCAGTAATATATTAATAAGATAAAGCCTCCCGTTGTTTAAATATGCTAACAATTTCTACCAAGGAAGGGATGTTCCCTATTGATTTTATCGATCAAATTCTTGATTTGCACAACCTTTTTCTTGCAGCAGCTGGGGAAGGTTAGAAGTGGGCGGGTGGGTCATAAGTTGCTATGCATTAATAAAAGAATTTTTTTGGAAATGCGGGATAATTTGTGTTTTTAAAAATTTTAATTTTATTTTTACTAAAAATCATTTTTTTTTGTATGTTTTGGTTGGTTTTAATGCTCTGATCTCAAAAATAATTTTTTTAAAATAAAAAAAACATCATTTTAATTTATTTCAGAATGAAAAACACTTTGAAAAGTTACCACAACCACACTCCCAAACAGACACCCACTATTAATTTTTTTATTTTAATATTAATTAGAATGTTTAAAATTATTTTACCATGCAAAATAAAAGATTTTTTTAAAATAGAATGGTAAGTTAAAAAAATTAGTAGAATAGCACAATTTTTTCATAAAAAATACTGAAATAACACAATTTTAGCTTGTCACATTTTCTAGTTGCGATATTCATAGATGTCATGGTTCTAAAGCTCAATAATTTAATATGTTGTGAAATTAAATCTTCTCTACTAGTGTTTTGGTAGTCGTCGGGATTTCAAAATGTGACATTAATTTAAAATCGGGTTTCTCAACCATAACTTATTTATATATCGCTCAAAGTTGACGGGTAATTAATTTGTCTTTTAAAATAAATATAGCTCACTCGGGTTATTATTGACGATCTTCTTCGATGTTGTTGAATTTGTTTCATCGTGATTTTTTTAATGATATTAATAATATTTACAATCAAAATTTTGATAAGTCTCCAGATTTTTTTCTCTTTCTTCTATCTTTTATCTTGCTTTTTTAATTTTATTTTTTTATATTATTATTACCATTAACGATAAGTTATACATATCATATTTCTCAATGGGGATATATATAAATCATACTACTTCGTCTATTTATTTATATATATATATATATATATGTTATTTCACCAATATTTTTTAAATAAATATGCTAATAACCAAAAATAGCAAAAATCTTTTGACAACATTAAAAAGTTTCACGTGTGACCAAGTGACAAAATTTTGAAACAATATAACACGGCCAATAGAATAATAAGGGCTGATTATGTTGGGTTTCGTGTGCAATCTAGTAGAGTTGATTTATTATATATAATTCTGGTGGCCCCACTTTTTACGAATTCTTCATTCGCTAGTAAATAATAATTAAAAAAATAAAATAGAGACATAATTATCAGAAAAGCAGGCGCCCAGATCGAATACCAGATAGCTGTGCAGTGGTTAACTTTACTGTTCAGCCACGGTGCTGTAAATTTGTTATTGCGGTGGTGCTTTTAAAAAAATTAATTTTTATATTTTATATTATTTTAATATATTAATATTAAAAATATTATTTTAATATATTTTCAAATAAAAAAATATTTTAAAAAATTAATTACCACGTCAAAATTGTTAATAACCATGCTGCAATGATGATGATTGCTGCTTCACTACGCTTGTTCTCTTTATTGTTTTCCTTTATTCATAACTTTTTACATGCTATAATGACACGGTGTATAATATAGGTAATCGTTAATTGCCTGTCATCTGCCACTCGTCGGATTATTTTTTAAAAAATATAAATAAAACCATGAAGAATATGATGATTTTTTTTATAGTATTATTAAACTCGATCAAATTAAATTAATTTTAAAAACTTTAGATTTAATTATTTTTTTAATTTAAATTTTAAATTAAATCACGTGAAAGTTAGACCGAATTAAATTAATTATTTTTACAGATTTAAATATAATCATGATGACCAGTAAAAATATAATTTAGCTTTTAAAAAAGCTTCAAAGTGACAATTGTTTTAAAAAATAATATTGAGACAATAACAGATTATATTGATCTTGGTCCCCGCACGACCCAGGTCATGGATTCTATTAAGTTTAATAACTTTTTTTTATTTAATTATATGATAAAAAAATATGCTTATAAAATTCAGTGTCAATCTAAAATCAAACACTTATTCAAAACAATAATAACTTTATAGAAAGTAAATAAAAATAAATCAGGCAGTTTATTTCTTAATCAATCCAATATTGAAAGTCAAAATCAAGAAAAAAAAATAAAAACAATTAAAGGACAAAAAATAACATATTCATTCAGTGGCTAAGCTCATAAAACCCGTGAACCAAGTAACTCAAGCTAGCATGTCAAACTTGTGCATCGGATTATAGATTATAGTGGGATTATAATTTGTTTTTTTTTAAATATTTTTTATTTAATTATATGATAACAAAAATAGACGATCACAGAATCGAACACTAACCCAATATCGAGGTTTTTTGAGACCGCGATAACCTCATAAAAGTAAAATGAAACCAATTAGGAAATTAAATTCTCAATTAACCTAATATTTAAGGATAAAATTAAAAAAAAATTATAAAAAAAAAGTTAAACTCGTCAAACTTGTAAACATGTCCATAAAATTTATATTTTTTTAAAAGTTAAGATTCAATAATTTGGTGAAAAAAAATAACACATCAATGCTTTATATAGAGATTAAAACCGACTTAAAAAAATCAAAATCTAAGAAGGAAATTAAAGTAATTAAAATCCAAATTCAACTAAAAATATTTCAAATAGTAAAAATAAGATATTCTAACCGTAATATGAGATTATTTTGAATTTCGACTGATTATAGCATATCAGCTTCTATATAAAACCATGTCTTTAAAATGATTTGGTGAAACTCTGGCCTTATCAAACGATCAAATCTAAAATTATGATTGTTTTTGTGGGACTGGGCATCAAAAGTTTTGGATTTCCTCATGGTTTCTCTAAAACTTTGCCTTTTTTACTTGATTCATAAACATACTCGCAACACATTTCAAGTTGTATTTTTTGGGTCCGTTTAAGAATGTAGTTGTAGTTGTTTTTTAAATAACTTTTTTATATCGAAATGCATGTCAATGATTTTTTTTTATTTTTTAAAAATTATTTTTGATATCAGCACATCAAAACGATCCAAAACATACAAAACGTATTAAATTTTAATAAAAAAAATTAAATTTTTTGAAAACATGGTTTGCACTGCGTTTCCAAACGAGCTCGAATTCATTTACTCTATCTTTGTTATTATGGTTGAGTTTGCATGGTAATTATAAATAATAATAAGGTTTCAATAAAAATAAGTTGGGCATCGGCTTACTTTTTAAAACTCGATGGTGTATTCAAGTTCATGGTTTTGAAAATTGAATCCATAGTAAATACTATATAGATCCTTAATTTTTGTTTTATCGAAGCTTCAACATACGAGTGAACACTAGATAAGTCCACTAAATATACAACAAATAATGTTGATTTTATCAAGAATATTTTCTTAGTATTTAATACCATTTATCATTGTGATATAATCATGTTTTTAAATTTTTTGCACCTTTAAATTAATATTTGTTGTTGTTTTTTTATCTTCTTGATATACAAATATTAAAAATAAATTAAAAAAATATTATTTTAATATATTTTCAAATAAAAATTTTTAAAAAACATCTTCTATCATACTCTCGGAACATGCTACTATACACGCAATCGGAATTAAATTGATGTTTCTTCAACTTGTACATATAAATGCTTTATGGTGACATATAACCAGGAAATGGGAAGGCTTTCATGGTGATGACATTGACTAGCAGATGATTTTAAAGCCATGTTAAACAACAAGAGCTAGAAAATGCAAGTGCTGCGGATTTGGCTTAAGATATGCATAGAAAGGTTAAATCATAACTATTAAATTATAAAAAGGGCATGGCTCTATCAATAATATATTAATAAGATAAAGCCTCCCGTTGTTTAAATATGCTTACAATTTCTACCAAGGAAGGTATGTTCCCTATTGATTTTATCGATCAAATTCTTGATTTGCACAACCTTTTTCTTGCAGTAGCTGGGGAAGGTTAGAAGTGGGCGGGTGGGTCAAAAGTTGCTATACATTAATAAAAGAATTTTTGGAAATGCGGGATAACTCGTGTTTTTAAAAAATTTAATTTTTTTTATTAAAAACTATTTTTTTGTATGTTTTGGTTGGTTTTGATGCTTTGATTTCAAAAATAATTTTTAAAAAATAAAAAAAATTATTTTGATGTATTTCAGAATGAAAAACACTTTAAAAAGTAACCGCAACCACACTCCCAAATAAACACCCACTATTAATGTAGAGCAAGATGGTTTTGCAAAATAATTTTTAATTAAAAATAAATCAATATAATATTTTTTATATTAGTTGATCAAAATTATAAATAAAACACTTGAAAAATCACCAATTTAACAATTTTTAAATGAAAAACAGATCTAACCAATAACGTACAACTCACATTAATGGTAGGTAAGGTTAGGTCATCAAGGGAAGATTGTATTGGTGGGAGAATTCGGTGGGTGGAAGACTCGTGTTTTTGTCAAACGTGCATGCAAAGTTTCAATCATGGGCACATCGAATTCGTGGGATCTTCAATTTTATGAGCATCATCGAGGGATGCGACTCAGGGAAACCACGCACATACTCAGCTGAGTTAAATATATTGTTTATATTCAAAATAAAAATAAATGTTTCTTATTTTTTGACTGTAAATGATTGGATTAAATTG
>Ga0325414_1005751_pt1 | contig 13119 bp, 12 predicted proteins | sample PopdelMetagenome_8_FD_206183 | JGI IMG/M metagenome (GOLD analysis project Ga0325414, IMG submission 206183) | Populus deltoides microbial communities from Bellville, Georgia, United States - Leaf-PdKOR-R3 | ecosystem: Host-associated > Plants > Phyllosphere > Phylloplane/Leaf | place: USA...
TTAATATTGAACAATAGCAAATTATTCCCAATAATATTTTGGATATTAACTCATTTGGGATTTCTTTATCCAAATATTAATGGTGAATAAAATTATTCCCAATAATATTTTGGATATTAACCCCTTTGGGATTTCTTTATCCAACTATTAATGGTGAATAAGATTATTCCCAATAATATTTTGGATATTAACCCCTTTGAAATTTCTTTATCCAACTATTAATGGTGAATAAAGACGAATTCCTCAAAAATAAGATTTTTATATTTTTGGAATATTGATCAACACCCTTTGGAGTTCAAGGATGTGCAATTAAATTGTTCTAAATAACATTTTGGGCATAATCCTACAATTATGTTAAAAATGAACAAATTAGATTACTCTTAACAATATTTTGGACATTTATCTTTCATAGGTTTCTTTGCCCTTATATTATTAAGGGATAATGACTTATTATTCCTAGAAAAGTATTTTGAAAATTAACCATTTGAGGTTTCTTTATCCAAATATTAATATTGAATAATAGCAAATTATTCCCAATAATATTTTGGATATTAACTCATTTGAGATTTCTTTATCCAAATATTAATGGTGAATAAAATTATTCCCAATAATATTTTGGATATTAACCCCTTTGAGATTTCTTTATCCAACTATTAATGGTGAATAAAGACGAATTCCTCAAAAATAAGATTTTTATATTTTTGAAATATTGATCAACACCCTTTGGAGTTCAAGGATGTGCAATTAAATTATTCTAAATAATATTTTGGGCATAATCCTACAATTATGTTAAAAATGAACAAATTAGATTACTCTTAACAATATTTCGGACATTTATCTTTCATAGGTTTCTTTGCCCTTATATTATTAAGGGATAATGACTTATTATTCCTAAAAAAGTATTTTGGATATTAATCACTTGGGGTTTCTTTATCCAAATATTAATAATGAATAATAGTAAAGTATTCCCAATAATATTTTGGATATTAACTCCTTTGGGATTTCTTTGTCCAAATATTAATGGTGAATAAAATTATTCTCAATAATATTTTGGATATGAACCTCTTTGAGATTTCTTTATCCAACTATTAATGGTGAATAAAGATGAATTTCTCAAAAATAAGATTTTTATATTTTTGGAATATTGATCAACACCCTTTAAAGTTTTACAAACATGTTGTAAAATCCAGAATGTAAGAAAATAATTTGAATAGATACTCCTCATGAAAGTTCTGGGCATTTGTCTTAGCTTTTCAACAAGACAAGAATGAGCTCATTTGGACTTCTAGAACTCGAGATATGAGTTGAACACTGAATAGTATAGGGGCTGCAGGACAGATTCCGACTTCTTTTTTGTTGCTATAATTTGAACTTTAAAATCGCTCTTTTGAATCTTGGACTCTTCATAAAAGTCTTAGGCCTATGTCTTAGCTTTCTATCCATATAAACCAAACCTAAATCCAAGTTCTACAGCTTCAGTTATGATCCAATAATTGAATGGTGTTCCAGTTTGAATTGAACCAACATCTCTTCTTTAAGCTTAGCCCTCTCTTTGTTTTTTCACTTATAATAGTTAAACATATTAATTAATCCTTTAAATTGTGAGATATACCTGCATTCAAAATGAGCATTTACCATAAATTAAAGATATCTTATATTATCAAACTTGTTATTATAAAACATACTTAAGTTAGAGAATTTAATGATACTTTTATGTGCAATATGATGATATAAAACCTTGATAAAAATGCACTTTTAAGTAATAATCACACGTGGGGTAAAAAAATAAGTAATAACAAATGCCCCCTCTTTACAAAACTTGCAAAGCCAAGACTTGAGTAGCAAATTTTGTAAAGATAAAAATGATTGATAAAACCTCAAAACTCGATGCTTTCTTAAAGATGGTCTCATTATCAGGTGACCTACCCGTTTAAAAAACTCCATGTTTTTTTAAAGATGGTCTCAATATTGGGTGACTTGCCCATTTTGCAATTTAAAAGGATTTTAGAAGTGGTCTCAATGCCGAGTAACCTACCTGTTTAGAAAACTCTACGCTTTGCTAAAGATGATCTCAATATCGGGTGACCTACTTGTTTTGCAATTTAACATATATTTTAGAAACACTCCACGCTTTTGCTAAAATGGTCTCAATATCGGGTGACCTGCCTGTTTTAATATTTTTAGAAAAACTCCACGTTTTTTTTCTAAAAAATGGTCTTAATATCGGGTGACCTACCCATGTACAGATTTTTTTTAGAAAAACTCCATGTTTGTTTTTCTAAAAATGGTCTCAATATCGGGTGACCTGCCCGTTTTAAGATTTTTAGAAAAACTTCATTCTTTTTTCTAAAAAATAGTCTCAATATTGGGTGACTTACCCGTTTACAGATTTTTTACAAAAATTCCATGTTTTTTTTTTAAATAATCTCAATATCAGGTGACCTGCCCATTTTAAAACTTCAAAAGAAAACATCTTACCTCAAGGAATGAAGCAGTGCTGGTTTAAATTCCCATTCTTTTCCGTAGTTCCGTTGACCTAAGATTCTGTATCTTAACGGTTCCCAAAAACTTGGAACTATTTTGGCTTTCTCCACACCTGCCAGGTTAGTGTTATGACAATATAGCATGCATGTTTTTGCTACATATTTTGGAAAACATAGGTCCTCCTTTCCGTTGTAGCCTTCTTCGAGCTCCTGTATCCATTTATTTGCCCGACTTGTCCTCTTGAACCAGAATATGCTCCACATGCTACATGTCTTATCCTTTTCATACTTAGTGAAGAGATCTTTGGTTCCTTATAGGGCCTTTTCTTGCTCCATTGAATATTATCTTTTATTATACTTTTGCTGATGTTTTAATTGCCTTTTTCCATTTTTAAGAAATTATTTTAAAAGGAACACTAAAAAATTCTAGTTTTGTTCATGAAAACTGAAACTTTTAATGCAATCATCATATTCCATCTTAGGCAATTCTCATAAAGGTGTTTCAAAAGTTTTTATGATATACCCTTTAATGTTGGGCTTTGGTTCACTATGGACCCCTATGTGCATTTTTTACCCCAAGTATGGCGTGCAATACATGTCAGGTTTAGATTTGGTTTGGTTCCCTCTAATTTCAGAATTGATTGAGAGCATATTATCATTCCTTAGTCATGCGTAAAATCAATTCTTTTAAGTAAAAGATTTCGAATGCTATTAAATCATGCGCTTTTATGAAGAAAAGGTTCTTTACAGAGAGAATTCATGGCTGAACTTTATTTTATTGATTAGGAAAACGGAATACATCAAGCATAATATTTCTTTACAGAGTCAGAATTCACAGGTCTAACTAAATCTTCTCCATCCATTCTAGATAACAACAGAGCTCCTCCTGATAAAGCTTTCTTCACCATGTAAGAGCCATCATAGTTTGGCGTCCATTTACTTTGATCTTCTCCTGGTACTGGCAAGATTTTATTCTGTACGAGGTCTCCTTCTTGGAATCCTCGAGGTCGAACCTTCTAGTCATATGATTTAGACATCCTTCTTTGGTAGAGTTGATGATGACATATAACAACTATCCTTTTCTCACTTATCAGATTCAGTTGTTCATTTCTAACTTTTGCCCAATCTGTTTCTTCTAGCTCAGAGTCTATTAGTACTCTCAATGATGGGATATCTACTTCTAAAGGCATCACTACCTCCATTCCATATAACAAAATATATGGGGTGGCTCCTGTTGAAGTTTGGATTGCGATGCGGTATGCATGAAGGGAAAATGGCAACATCTCGTGCCAATCCTTGTAGGTAACTACCATCTTTTAAATAATCTTCTTGACATTCTTGTTAGCAGCTTCTACTACACCATTCATCTTTGGCCTATATGACGAGGAATTGGAATGCTTGATTTTCCATTTAGTACAAAGTTATATTATCATCTTGCCATTGAAGTTCTGAGCATTATCAGTTATGATCTTTTCTGGTGGACCATATCGACAGATCAAATCTCTTTCAATAAATTTCCTCACCATTTTTTGTGTCATATGAGCAAATGAACCGGCTTTTACCTATTTTGTAAAGTAGTCAATAGCCACGAGAATAAACCTATGACCATTGCGGACTTTTGGGTTGACAGGCCCAATCACATCAATTCCCTACATTGTGAAAGGTCATGAAGATGTTAGGTTAAACAGAGGAGCCGAAGAGGTGTTGATTTTGTCACCGTACACCTGACACTTATGGCATTTTCAAACATAGTTGATGCAGTCCTTCTCTAATGCCATCCAGAAGTAACCAACCCTTTGTATCTTTCTAGCCATCACGTGTCCACTAGCATGGGTTGAGCAAATCCCTTCATGGACTTCCCGTAATGTGTTTTTGGCCTTAACTTCATCCAAACACCTCAACAAAGTCCTATCGGATGACTTCTTATACATAATCTCCCATCAAGATAAAACTCCATTGTCAACCTCCTCAAGGTCTTCTTATCGATTTTGGATGCCCCTATGAGATATGCCTGATTTTGGACAAAATTCTTTATATCAAAGTACCAAGCGTTTCCATCTATTTCTCCTTCGAATCTATTTCTCCTTCGATTGAGCAACAATGAGTTGGGTTATTTCTGATATCAATATGCATTGGTTCTTCCTTGTGCCCAAAGTCTATTCTAGCCATAGAAGCTAGTGTGGCCAAAGCATCAGCAAATTGGTTTCCCTTCTCTCTGGATAATGAAAATCTTCCCATTGTTTTAAAAAGGCCGCAAAGAGGTCGGAGTTTGGGTTAACAATATGATGCAGATAAAACCTAAACTCAAAGGATTCGACATTAATGAGGAAAATTGTTCTTTCTCTTCCTAGGTGGGTGAACTCTATTTCCTTAAATTCTCCAACCAGTTTAGCCAAAAATAAGGTCTCAACTTCTCTTTCTTGGTTTGCCATTCTCCTTTTACTTGGCAAATAATCAGCATGGAGTCTCTATACATATCTACCATTCTGATATTCAGCTCCAATGCAAGTTTTATACTCAATCGTGTTGTTAGTGCCCCCGAACTGTAACTTAACTGAAACCAGATATTGTTTCTTATCGGGAGAGATTATCACTGCACTTGCTCCATTACCACATACATTTATAGCACCATCAAAGTACATAGTCCACCAATTTGATTTCCCTTCCTCGACTGAAAGCACATCTTCATCAGGAAAGTCAAAGTTCAATGGCTCATAATCTTCCATAGCATTGTCAGCCAAGTGATCGACAATAACACTCTATTTCACAGCTTTCCTCGTTATATATACTACATCATATTCAGCCAACAGAACTTGCCATCTTGCAATTCGGCTTGACAGATAGGGCTTTTCACAGATGTACCTCAATGTGTTTAATTTTGAAATTAATCACGTAGTATGATACAACATATATTGACATAACCTCTTTGTAGCCAATATGAGCGCGCCACATAGTTTCTCAATCACAGTATACCTAGCCTCGCATTCTGTGAACTTCTTACTTAGGTAATAAATGGTCATTTCCTTCCTTCTGGTCTCGTCATGTTGGCCAAGTACACATCTCATTGCTATTTCAGTTACTGTTAAGTACAATATCAACGACCTTTCTGGTATAGAAGGAACAAGCATGGGTGGATTCAGTAGGTACTGTTTGATTTTCTCGAAAGCTTCTTCACACTCTTCATTCCAAATTCTAGGATTCTTCTTCCTTAACAAATGAAAGATTGGCTCACAAATCATGGTTAATTGGAATATAAACTAGGCAATATAATTCAACCTTTCTAAAAACCCTCTTACATCATTCTCGGTCTTGGGAGCTGACATAAATCGAATAGCCCTTACTTCGTCAGGATTCACTTCTATCCCTTTGTTACTTACCACAAATCCTAACAACTTCCCAGATTTTACCCCAAATGAACACTTTGCAGTGTTAAGCCTCAACTTATATTTCTTTAATCTTTCAAATAATTTCTTCAATATTTAGACATGACTCTTTCCTTCTTTAGATTTAGCAATCATATCATCCATGTATACCTCAATCTCCTTGTGCATCATATCATGAAATAAAGTTGCAATGACCCTTTGGTAGGTGGTCCCGATATTCTTTAACCCAAATGGCATGACCTTGTAACAAAAGGTTCCTCATGGTGTTACAAATATTGTCTTCTCTTTATCCTCTTGCATCATTTTTATCTGATTGTAGCCCGAAAATCCATGCATAAAGGAATATGTGGAGCTACGTGCTGCATTGTCAACTAGAATATCTATGTATGGTAGTGGAAAATTGTCTTTAGGGCTAGCCCAGTTTAAGTCCCTAAAGTCTACACAAACTCTGATTTTATTTTCCTTTTTGGGTACTACCACTACGTTGGATACCCATTGTGGATACTTGACTACTTCTAGAAAACCAGCATTCCAGTTTTTCAATTTCTGCTTTTACTTTGATTAAGACCTCTGGATGAGTTCTCCTTAACTTTTGCTTAACTGGCTTACATCCTTCTACCAGTGGTATCCTATATACTACAATATCGATATCCAAACTAGGCATATCCTCGTAGGACCAGGCAAAAACATCTACATAATCTTAGAGTAATACAATCAACTCTTCTCTTTCTTTAAGAGTGATTATAGTCCCTATCTTTAGTTTTTTTTTTCCTAATTTCTTTGTTACCCACATCTATGGTTTCAAGTTCCTCTTTAGCGGGTTTCCAAGCTTGTTCATTCTGCTTAATTAATTTTATCAATTCCCTAATGTTATTTTCATCCCATTTTTCCTCTTCTACAACTACTATGTATTCTTTAAAGTTCGGCCATTCATTCTCAGTGTAAAGTGCATGTGTTGTTGTGGAAGATCCGCTTTCAGGGTTCCTAAAAGCGGAAAGTGATGTGTAAATGCATAGTAAAAACATAAAGATGAACTTTGAAAATGCATGAACTCATTAAAAGGAAAAAGGTTGGCTAAAAAACAAGGATAAAATCCAATTGACATCTTGAGCCTTAATTATCGACCAAAAAACATGAAAAAAGCAAACAACACAATATCATGATCAAACAAACATTGTTGAATATATTTTGAACACCAATGGAGCTTCTTGAGTCTCTTAATTCTGGAATTTGTCTTCCTTTGCTAGCTTTCGAATAAAGGTCTTGAGATTCAAGATGCTTTGAGATTAGGCTTGTTTTGATGCAAAAAGATATTATGGAGCTTACACCCTAATAATAGATTCTAGTTCCTTTATGTGAGACATGGGGTAGGCCTACTACTTGGTTTCTAAAGAGAGTCTCTTACTGCCCTAATGATCACCCTTGTAAAAGCAATATGAGGGCTTAGCAAATAGTGGGATGGCACGTATATCAATCACTACCAGTCTAAGCACTCAGCAAAGAGTTGGGGTTTACACAAACTTAAACATTGACTCAAGTCATAAGGCAAGCTGCTAGTCCCCTACCTAACTTAAAGTTTAATGTGTGTGCTATAAAAAAGATAGTAATAAAAGTGATGCCTGACAGGATGTAATAAAATCTTATCCATATCCAATATACCATGCATGATAGGATGTAAAGATGCACGCTAAAGCTTTTGAACATAGTAAACCATTCATAGCAAAAACAAAAACCAATAATACATAGCATAAACAAACAAACTGCCAAGCCTAGTCCAAGGGTCCCCGATGGAGTCGCCATCATGTCGCATCCTCTCGAGAACGCAACGTCACGGCGACCCTTCCCGGAGCGGGGAATAGATTTCGGGGTCTTTGTTTTGGTGAAAAAGAGAGTCGTCATCTAGTATTATGGTCACTAGAAAACCTAACTGGTCTTTTAGAGATTCTAAGGCAAGAGACCGGTTGCGTAAAGGAAAGGTTTTAGCACACTTAGTACGCCCTACCTAAGATAAGCTGCTCAGTGTTCGATTTGCCTTATCATTGTTATAGTGTTGGTGTTTTCTAATCAGTTTTCCTATGATGAGTTTGCTATGATGAATGGACTTGAGTTCAAAGTCTAAAAGAATAAAAACAACACTTGGCCATTATGGATCATACCTTTAGATATGTCTATAGTGTGCCAAGAACAATTGATGCAAATCTCTTGAAATATGTGTTTGATTTAAAATAAATTTACAATCTATGAATTAAGAGATAACTAAAATAGAAATCTAAAGAGATTCAATGTGTTTAAAAGCTTATTTTTCCCTTTAGTATTTCAAGTGTTTGCGACTCGTAAATCGCAAGGAAATGAAACAAAAAAAACTAAGTTAGAAATCTAAGGAAATTCAAGGTGCTTTAAAAGCCCATTTTTGCCTTAGTATTTCATACTTTCACGACCCATAAACCATGGAATTAAAATTTGAAATATCCTCAATTATAATTGAGGCTTCTTTTAAGGATGTGCAATTAAATTGTTCTAAATAACATTTTGGGCATAAACCTACAATTATGTTAAAAATGAACAAATTAGATTACTCTTAACAATATTTGGAACATTTACCTTTCATAGATTGCTTTGCCATTATATTATTAAGGGGTAATGACTTATTATTCCTACAAAAGTATTTTGGATATTAACCACTTGGGTTTTCTTTATCCAAATATTAATAGTGAATAATTGCAAATTATTCCCAATAATATTTTGGATATTAACCCCTTCGGGATTTCTTTACCCAAATATTAATGGTGAATAAAATTATTCCCAATAATATTTGGGATATTAACCCCTTTGGCATTTCGTTATCTAACTATTAATGGTGAATAAAGATGAATTCTAAAAAAATAAGATTTTTATATTTTTGAAATATTGACCAACACCATTTGGAGTTTTACAAACATGTTGTAAAATCCACAATGCAAGAAAATAATTTTTTTTGTGTTTAAGAAATCCATGCGAAAACACATTTTCAAAACTTCAAATATTTTTTTTATAAAAGGAATGTTCAAAATATGTTAGGGTATTGGCCGTATGCAACATACAAGAAAACATTTTTATATTTTTGATTAAAAAAAATGAAATCGCAGCTAATCACAATGAAAAACAACAAGCCATACACATGTATTTCATTATTCTCAGGAGATACCTAAACAGTTCATATAAATCAAAAGGCAGAAACACAAAAAAGGCCCTCCAAAGCCAACTCATCAAACAAAATTCAATTCGTCAACTTAAACTTAGATCGTAAACATAGCTTGACCCATCGCTTTCAATAGAAAGGAGGAAGTTCGCATATACAGGAAAGCTAACGTTTGAAACCCAAACCTATAATAGAAAACGTTGCTCTCGCCCACCACTTTTCTAATCTCTGACAATGTCATGGTTGTTCCATACAAAAAGGAAAGAACTTAAAGAGTATGCCTTTATACCGCGTATATCAAAGACTCTAAAATAGAACCAACAAATCAAATAGCCCGTTATCTCACTTTCAAAGAAATAGGATGGAAAACATACTCTAGAACCAGCCAAAGTATCACCTCAAATGAAAAGGACCTTCTCTCATTTTTTTTTTTAAACAGAGTTTTATTTAGGAGCCACACTTATCCTATGCAACATTCTAAAGGCAAAGAGCACTCAAACAAAGGAATGGAGGAGTAATGAAGACCTTTAAAATTCATAGTTCCTCACAACAAAAGGGGTAAAATAAACACAGCTCTAACATAAATAATAATCCAAACTTAAAATCATGGAAGGAACAGTAGGCAAATATAACACTTTTGGTTCAAACAGAAACTGAATATATAGAGCAAAAGAAGAAATAGGTTTTGTAATAGAACAAACCACAGATGCCACATTTAAATATAGCAAGGAAGAAGAAACTGGAAACTATACTTGTGGATCCTGCTTATTTGAATGCAGAGGATGAAGTGCAGACAAGTGAAAAACCTTTGCCTTTTTGCCTCTGAAAACCAAAGAAAGCCTTCCTCTTTTTGTCGATAGGAGTTTTAAAAAACCATTAGATTTTATGAACTCCTTTTTGGCAATGTAGGATAGACTGGAGATAATCTTCCCTCTCGTTCTTGTTGTTTTTCTTGTTTCTCTAACTACAGCCTTGTGCGAGCTCTCTCTGTTTTTCACTCTTTCTTTGTGTCTCCCTCTACTTTCTCTTATCTCCTCCCCCCTTTCTCTGTCTTTTTTTAGCTGCACAGCCGACTAGTTTATATAGCCAAACCAAGCTTGTAGACCACCCTAAAACCCTCTCATCCTAGCCATCTATGTTAGGGATAGAATCCCAGCCATTAGATGATGGTGAGGCTCCTCTCTATATCTTTTTCAACAGCTGGCACAGAGGAGGCGCAAAACCGTTCTCTTACTAAACCGTTTCCTCTCACAGTTGCAAACCTGGTGTGAAAAGAAGGGTTGTCTTGTACAATACAAGGACGGGAGAATTCAAGAAACTTAACAGGAAACAGTTGCAGTTGCAGACGGGGTACTATTCTCAAAAATAAAAATGAACAGTACCATGCTAATTAAATTAAGATGGGGATGTCTTATATCCTTAGCTGAAGAAGAGAATTAATGAATAAGAAGGACGGTGTTGTTTTAAAAAGAAAGGCAAAGGCAACAGCAGAAATGGAACCTAGGCTAAAATTCTTTTCACAGCAGGATTTTCTACTTTCACACTAGATATTCAAACGAGAATATCTTGAGCTTCTGATATCAAAATTAGGTGATTTAAAAACCCAAATTCATCTACACGTGCAGGATTACAACTTTCATGAAGGATTCAAAGTTAGAAAAAATCGTTTGGAAGAACAAAATCTGGCTGCAATCTGGTTAGTTCAAATGGGTCTCCGAATCTGATTCGAAGACAAACAATGCCGAGCATCCTGATGACTGAGAGTTTGACCTAAAAATAGTGGGCAATAAAATTGCGATGGCAGTAGAATCAGTCTTTAGTGCAAAAACTCAGGCTGGAATCTTTCTCGCAGTAGGATTCTCTACTTTCACACTAGATTTTCAAATGGGAATATCTTGAGCTTCTGATATAGAAATCATGCGATTCAATAACCCATATTCATCTACATGTACAGAATTACAACTTTCATGAAGGATTCAAATTCAGATAAAATCGTTTTGAAAGACAGAATCCAAACGCAATGTGGTTGGTCGAAATGGGTCTCCTAATCCGATTCAGAAATTGACAATGTCGAGCATCCCAATACGATTGAGAGTCTGACCTCAAAATAGTGGGCCCTAGGACCCACTAAAGGTGCATATCAATTCTTTAACATGTCATTAATGAAATAATATAGCTGGGATGGTCGGGTATTGTAAGAAACTAAGTCAGAATCAAGGTCAAAGTTGAAATAGAGTTGGCTTACAACAGAATTGTGACAGCAGTAGAATCAGTTTCTCTAATACAAATTCTGAGGGATTTTTCTAACCTTAAAGACTAGATAAAGAAGGAACGAATTTAGCATTATAAAGACTCATGATTAGCCTAAGAATCCTGACAATTTTGGCAGCAAAGGGAAAGGATAAAGAGAGCAGAAGACGAATGAAACAGGGTTCGAAAAACATTTTTTTCTTCTCTACTTTTGTCGATTTCCCAGCAACCCTGAACTAAAGTCTTGCTTTCGATTCAAGAGGGATACACACCATCTTTATTAGCACGTAGGGCCCAAAAATAAGTAACAATAGACACCATGTAGGTATTTGACACCTTAAAATAAACTATTAATTATATTAAATTTTAGATGGAATTTTCTTTATTTTGTATGTTAGTGTGAAATATAAAAGAAAAGGTAAAAAAATATTAGAGAGACTAATCCCTAGTTAATGGGATTAATGTCTGGGTTATTAGGTGAATGGACAAACTATTTCCTGGGCTAATGGAAATAGTGTCATGCTGAATGCGCAGATTGTGAGAATAAAATCCTTGGTTAGTGGGATCAGTGCCCAGGTTATTAGGTCAATGGAAAAACTATTACCTAGGCTAATGGAAATAGTGTCATGTTGAATGAGCAGATATAGAGCCTAATCCTTGGTTAATGGGATTAGTGCTCGAGTTCTTGGGCGAATGGACAAATCATTTCCTGGGTTAATAAAAATGGTGCCCTGTTGAATGGGCGGACTAAGAGATTAAATCTTTGGTTAATGGATAATTAAAGAATACAGATCTATTTTACATAAGATATATATTTGAGTTAGCCTAGAGACAGTTTTAGTATACTTATAAAGATTGATATTATTATTAATATTATGCGAAGATGTTAGTAAAATAAAAAGAAACCTTCTCATTAGAGGATGTTGTGATTTAAATATGTTTGTGCATGAATATATGTAATTCTTAATAGTTAATTGTTATAATCTGTAAAGTTAATTACACCTATATATATATATATATATATATATATATATATATATATATATATATATAAATATATATATATCAAATGATATTTCAGGTAACTCGCACACCTGAGCTGAGTAGTAGTTTCATATATAGGTGGTTTTTTGTCTAAATAATCCATGTATTTTGAAAATCTAACATTTTGTTGTAATATACCTTTATATTGTTTAACTTACTTAAGTATGGATAATGTAATTTAGTGTGTGTGTGTGTGTGTGTCTTCATTTATGTATTTTGAATTATGTTAATTTTAAATGTTTGTTCTATGATATGCCATAATTATGAAATGTCAAAATGCTAATTCTATTGAGTGTTTGTTAAGGGAAATGTAAGTTGATGTTATAGTCAAGATATGAAACTCCTAAATGATAGGATAAATATTGCAATTGATGTGCACATGTTGTGGAACTATTGAGTCGATAACTTGGTACTAAAAATATAAAGGAAACTTTGCCAAAATCTTGATAAAAAATTTATATGAAAAAAATTGGATCATTATAGTTGGTATTTTTTTTAGATATAATTGGTATTTTTGGGTTGTTACCTATTGATATAGGTTTTTTTGTATGTTGAGCCTAAAAACATTGTGCATATGATGATTGATAATGTTTCTAATGAAATTGTTGTTGGCAAGTTATTAATGAAAGAATTTCCTTTAATATTTTAATCTTCTTGTACTACTTATTATATCAATCTCATACTCTAGAATATTGGTAATTGCAGTTAGTTTGTTCTGTTATCAATCATGCTTCTAGTATTACAAAGTATATTTATATTTATTGTTATTTGTTGCATTTGA
>Ga0325414_1005752_pt1 | contig 13117 bp, 14 predicted proteins | sample PopdelMetagenome_8_FD_206183 | JGI IMG/M metagenome (GOLD analysis project Ga0325414, IMG submission 206183) | Populus deltoides microbial communities from Bellville, Georgia, United States - Leaf-PdKOR-R3 | ecosystem: Host-associated > Plants > Phyllosphere > Phylloplane/Leaf | place: USA...
CACTCACTTGAATCAAACAAGGTGTTATGCTATAAATCCAAATAAAATATATGTATAATATTATAATATATAAATCACAAATATACATGTTAAAAATTAAGATTGGAAAATCGTGAAACTCAAAATATTTTAACATAGTCATAAAAGGTTATATTATTCACTCTTAAAAACAAAGTAAGACAATTTAAATGAGCAAGTAAATTAAACTAGTTAAACATAAAATGCTAAACTTTGGAATAAACTAAGTTGATTATAAAAAAGAAGAAGAAGAATACACCAAAGTTTCAGAAACAGTAAACACGGCAAGAAAACAAAATCAATTGTGAAGTTTGATAAGTGATGAATTTGAGATTTTAAAAAAATGTTCTTTTATTAAAAAAAAAAAAAAAACTACAATTTTCGGCAGCATAACAGATGGATATATAAAGAGAACATATATTTTGACTAGTCACTTGGTGCTTGCACTCCTGGTGAGTGTCACCTTGAAAATTAAAAGGCGATGGTTTCTCCTCGCCTTGCCTGGAGTGCATAAGCAAGTGCTTTAGCCCCTCTTGACAACCTGTCAAATGTCCAAAGCACTGCGCCTGAATAAAACAAGGTGCTATGCTATAAATTCACAAATATATATGTTATAAAATAAGATTAGAAAATCAAAGTGAAACTTGAAATATTTTAACATAGTAATAAAAAGTACTACTATTCACCCTTAAAAACAAAATAAGACAATTTAAAAGAGTAAGTAGATTAAAATAGTTAAACTTACATATTATCATTATTAATCTTTCAACACATCATCATCTATCCTTTCATCTCCTTCACTTGAGTTGCCTATATGCCCCATTTCAAAATTATCATTTGAATCATTTTCTCTTAAACTATAATGCACTTCTTTAGAATTATAACTTGATCCCACTTCATGTCTAGATTTTGAACTTGATGGTCCTCCTACGCTTCTCAACTTTGTTTCCTGCCTAATGTTTTTTCTAGGTTCTTCAGCTCTAGTTGCCCTTGCCACGTCACTAAAGGCTAAAGTGTCATCATCAAACACGAATTCGTCCATTTTGATGATATTGTTTCTTTTTTAACCCTACCCTTTACTTTTACAATTATACCCTTTAATTATTTTTGGTGGTTTATAAAAAGAATATGGACAAATAGGTTAAAACACATATCAATTTTGACCAGGTGCTGAAACAAGCACCTAGTGCTTGCATTCCAAGTGAGTGCCTATGCAACACCTAGATAAAATGCCTCATCTGAAAAAAATAAAAGGCGCTAGGTCTCCCCTTTTCTCGCCTGGAGCGCCTAGGCGAGTGAGCACCTCTTGACATGATGGAATTAAAAAGTGAAATACCAATAAAGTCAAGAAAATCTACCCATCAACTATTAAAAGAAATCAAGTATTAGTGGGAAACAAGGAGAGAATTAAGGACATTGTTGTTGTTGGCGGCGGCGGCGGCGACTTCACGGGGTTCAAGAAACAGTTCATCGCCACTTCATTTTGGTTCTACTTTGGCTCCATTGTTTTTGTGGTTGCAAAGTGTTTTTGCAAAAAAATGAATTTTTTTTTTCAAATTAATTTTTTGATGTTTTTATATTGTTTAAATATGTTGATGTCAAAAATAATTTTTTTTTTTAAAAAATTATTTTTATATATTTCCAAGCGAATAGCATTTTGAAAACCAACCATTACCATAATACCAAATAGGCTCTTCATTCACTATTAATAGACACCCTCATACAGTCCCCAGCCGGTCAACAGTTGCAAGCCAATGCTTTTTAGAAAGTCTAGGCAGTCTATCCATTCAAATTAGTGCCTTTGCGTGTGTGAATGTGAGCAGGAAGTCCACTCAGTCCAAGCCCCTTTCTGGCTTGTTTTTTCTATGACTAATTTACTGTTATTATGTAGTCAAAATTGTTTTTCTAGTATCAAGAAAGTCCTAACATCACTTTGGTGCATTACTCCGCAGCAAGTTATCATTTTTTCAGATAATGAAACTTCTTGTATTTCTCATCTGTCAGCAAGGATTAAAGACCCTATTTTTGTGAGATTTTTTTTTTAAAAATCATCTGTCTTTGGTGAACACAATTCATTGTGAATGTTCTTTTTTTTTTTTTCCATTTGCAGTATCGATTTTCTTTTGATAGTTCATTTCACTATTTCTAGGATTTAGAATAGCTACAATGCTTTCTTTTTTCTACCATTGATGGAAAGCATAATTCTTAGCTGTTCTTGTAGACAGAGTATTGTCTGCATTTTTCAAATACATTTCTAGTGTGTTTTTTTTCCTGTGGCACACACTCTTTACCTTCCTCCTTGTCTCTTTTGTCACTCCCAATAATGCACTCAACTTGATTATCATTAAAAATCATGAAATTTTATTTCTCTTTTACTCATTGCCATTATATTGTGCCATTTTTTTCATAGAAAATGCAAGTCTTGTTTTAAATGACCTCAATATTTTTCTCCTTGGTTTTTCAGTAAAAGTTGGAAGTTTTTTGGTTTGCTTGGAAGCACTTCATCGCAACTATGTCTACCTCATTTGCTGTCTCCTTCTCCTTTTCTTGTTTGTTTGTTTTGTCTTACTATTGTTATTTAAAAAAAAAAAAAAATTGGATCTGCTGGAATAAGCATGCATTATATGGTAATGACCTGGTTACTAAAAGTAACTAGTAATTTAGGAGACAACATGAAAAAATTTGCAGTGTTTTCTGTTCATGATGTTATTGATCAATCACCTATATTGGGATAGTCTTCCTCCAATATTTCACTTATTCAGGGATAAAAAATGTAATGTGATTAGACATGTAGAGAAAGAAATGATGACCATTTTCTCATTCTGCAGACTGCTGAATTATGGCAGCATTTTACCTGCTCCCCCTTTGCCTTTTTCCCTAAATCTCCTGTGGATGAAATTAATTTCTTGGTGATGGTGCTGCAGGTTCAGGTTGAGGATCCCCCAGTGTACAGAGTAGAAACAAAGTTGGGAAAGGGTGGCTTTGGTCAAGTGTATGTTGGTCGACGTGTTTCTGCTGTAAATAAAAATGAGAAAGCTGGTGCAGGAGCTGTAGAGGTATACCTGGGTTTTTTCTTAATACATATATGTCTGAATGATTTGAGTGTGATCTGATAATTCATCTCACTCTTTTATACCATCACCTTTGAACTTTGGATTTTAGGTGGCACTAAAATTCGAGCATAAGAGTAGTAAAGGATGTAATTATAGACCACCTAACGAGTGGCAAGTTTATGAGTGAGTATTTGATTATATCTTTCATGCTTTCTTTTGACTTGCATATTCCTCTTCTTCTTTTTTTCAGCAGAATAATATGAATCCATTGCTTTTTGTCCCTTGCACAGTACTCTTGGTGGCAGTCATGGTGTACCACTAGTACACTATAAGGGTCGGCAAGGTGACTATTATGTCATGGTATGCTATTGTTGGCTTTTGTTGCTGGTTCTAGACTGTTGGGTCTCTATAGCTTATTTTCGCCTGGTTTTAGAATTGTTTCTAACAGAAAACTCTGATGCCATGTAGGTTATGGATATGTTGGGTCCAAGCCTGTGGGATGTTTGGAACAATAACTTTAACTCGAACTTGTGAGTTCAATTGTTCTATCTTTTCTGTTGTCTATTATTTTATCTTTTGTCCAGATCCGTGCTAAATGAAGGCCTGTTCTTATTTGCAGAATGTCCACTGAAATGGTTGCATGTATTGCCATTGAAGCCATATCCATACTGGAAAAGATGCACTCCAGAGGGTAAAAGCTTTTTGTTGCACGTCATTAATCTCTCTTTTTTAGTTTTGATAAGATGAATTGAATGGGTTTGGTCTGGTTTGTGTACTGGAAAATAAGCACTTTTAATTGTGGAACTGTTAGTTGGCTAACTATGTTATGAGTGACTAATCTCTCTATTTTTTTACTTTTATATTCTCAAATTAAAAATTTGTGATTCTCTGACTAGATTACAAAATATTTCTGCAGTTATGTCCATGGAGATGTAAAGCCTGAGAATTTTCTGCTTGGTCCTCTGGGAACTCCCAAGGAGAAAAAATTATTTCTAGTTGATCTTGGATTGGGTAATTGGAGAAACTCCATGTTCATCTTTTTACTTTAAACTGTTGATTTTTGGGGATTCTGAAACAACTGTCTTCGTTGAACTGCAATTTTCTGAATTGTTCTGGACATTCAGCTACTAGATGGCGGGATAGTTCAACTGGTTTGCATGTTGAGTATGACCAAAAGCCAGATGTTTTCAGGTTCGACTCTTGCATCATTGTTGGTTTTAAGCTTGCATTATTTTACTGTTTCTTTACATTTCCTTTATTTAATTTTTCTTGATTGCTGGCTTTGTCATTACTTGTTTGGGCAGGGGAACAGTGCGATATGCTAGTGTGCATGGCCATTTAGGGAGAACTGGTAGCAGGAGGGATGATTTGGAATCACTTGCTTACACACTTATTTTTCTTCTCCGTGGTCGCTTACCTTGGCAAGGGTACCAGGTAGGTCCTTTTTCTTAGCTGGGTAAAATGTTTGTCCCTTCTGGTTCACATGTGCAAAAACAATTAACTGAAACTTCACTTATTTTGCATATGTTATTCGCTTTCTTTTCTTTTTATAACATTATGGTGTTCTTAGGGAGAAAACAAGGGGTTTGTCGTTTGCAAGAAGAAGATGGCAACAACATCAGAGGCGCTTTGTTGCTTCTGTCCACAGCCTTTCAAACAGCTCATTGAATATGTAGTGAACTTAAAGTTTGATGAAGAACCTGATTATGCAAAATGCATTTCCCTCTTTGATGGAATTGTTGGCACAAATCCAGATTTTAGACCTCTTAACACAGAAGGTGCTCAGAAGGTGCATGGGATGTTTACACTGTGTTTTTGCTATTACTTGTTTTCTCTTAAGTTGGATATATTTATTTATGAACTTTATTTTTAATGAACTGACACTTCAAGTTTTGAATTCATGTGTTTAATTTGTACTCTTGATCTTGTGAAGCTTATTTATCGGGTTGGTCACAAGAGAGGAGGGTTGACTATGGATGAGGAAGACGAACAACTGAAGAAGAAGGTTCGTATGGGCATGCCGGCAACACAATGGATTAGTGTGTACAATGCACATAGATCAATGAAACAAAGGTATAAACTATGCCTGAAGTCATTAGCCATTACTCAGCACTTTTTTGTTGATTAGATTGGTCACTTTTTTTAGTCTGATATGCACTGTTGGTCTTTTGTTGATTCCAAATATTTTAAAGTTTAAAGCTCTCCTGCTTATTCAATATGATCTCAATTTCATGTTGTTAGGATGGAGTGATCAGATTAACTCAAATTAGATCAGTTTGAGAATTTTAACCTGCTTCTGTAGGTATCACTATAATGTGGCTGCTGCAAGGCTTGGCCAGCACATCGAAAAAGGAAACGAGGATGGCTTATTTATTAGCAGTGTAGCTTCATGTCAAAATCAATGGGCCATTATTATGGATGCTGGTGCAAATTATTCTGCACAAGTCTATGAGCTCTCACCATATTTTCTACGCAAGGTGCATGCTTATACCTTTTACCTACCTGAAGCTGTTTTCCACAGCTGATATTCTGAATTTGTTGTTGGTCTTTGGAGATAAGTTGCTCCTTGACATAACTTCTAAACAAATAAAGTAACTATTGAATTATTATGTTTGATAGTGTGAAGGAATGGATAATGGAAAACTGGGAAAAGAATTATTATATCAGTGCAATTGCTGGAGCGAACAATGGAAGCTCATTAATCGTAATGTCTAAGGGTCAGTCTAAACTGTTTGAATGATTAGTTTTTTATGTCTTCACTTGAATTTTGTCTGACTTGTATTCCTTTGGAGTTCAGGTACCAGTTATATGCAACAGTCTTATAAAATTAGCGATTCATTTCCTTTTAAATGGATTAATAAAAAATGGAAGGAGGGCTTTTATGTCACTGCAATGGCCACCTCGGGGAGTAGATGGGGAGTTGTCATGTCCCGTGGTGCAGGATTTGCAAAGCAGGTCATCTTTGATCTACAGATATTGTATCCTAATAAACTGCAGGCCTGGATAGTGAACTAAATTTTGTATTAAATTTCAGGTGGTTGAACTTGATTTCCTGTATCCTAGTGAAGGAATACATCTACGTTGGGATTCTGGATATCGTATCACAGCAACTGCAGCAACTTGGGACCAGGCGGCTTTCGTTCTGAGTTTGCCAAAAAGGAAACATACAGATGAAACACAGGAGACCCTTCGAACCTCTGCTTTTCCTAGCACGCATGTTAAGGTTGCTGTCTATCTTTTGACATAGCATCAAGTTTTTCTTCCATACTGATTCATGTTTGAGGATCTAAAATTTGAGTTGGGCCTTGCAGGAGAAATGGGCAAAAAATCTATATGTTGCATCCATATGTTACGGACGAACGACATCGTGAGCTGCGTCCTGCATGCCTCCTCTCGTGGCACCATTCACTTAAGCTATGGTGCTTTTGTCAAGTGGCATTCATTTAGAATTAAGGAAATTTTGATTAGTAAATATATAGGTAGTCAGTTCTAATCAAAAGTATAGAAGCCATAGTTCGACCTTAAGTCTTTCAACCCGCTAAACCAGGTGGGCGTTCTCCATTTCTGATGTCTGCAATCGAGCGAAGCTCGGAGGTATGGCGGGGCCTCAATTTACTTTGTACAGTTTTTTAATAATAGGGAATAAATATGTAGAAGTTATGTTTCTAGCTCGGAGGTATGTCAATGGGTTTTTTTCTCAACCCATCATTAATCAATGCATTAGATGCGCATCCTGTACAATTACAGGGTTCATCGCAAGGTGCCTTGGACAACATTAATAATATGGTGTCAGACTCAAAGATGGTCCAAGTGAGAGGAGGTTGGATTATCAGCATCTTTTTTTCTCTCTCTCCTCTCTCATTCTCATTGATCAAATACCCTAGATTAAAAAAAAAAAAAATGAAAGTGGACAATGATATATTCTTCAAGTCACTACAAAAGTAACTACTCCCAAAGCTTGATGAGCTCATTGGAAAGGGAGAGTTGCAAAAAAAGAGAGGATTGACCACAGCGAAGACTGAAGCTGGTAGTGGATACTTGTATTGGGAAATGATATATAAACCACGGGAAAGAAAAATGGATGGTTCAAAAACCCAAGACATGCTTTATAATAAGGTGTATAAATGCCCTACCCACCACCTGATAGTGAGTGAAGACTTAAGGGAAAAATTGAACATAATGACACACCGAGAGACCAATTGAAACATAATGACACGCAATGAGAGACCAAGCATTTTAGGCTAAAAATATTGGTTTGACATAATTTTGATAAACATTAATATTATAAATAACGATATGTTAATATCCCTCTCTCTCTCTCTCTATATATATATATATATATACATTGCACATGTCCTTGTAATGATATATATACAGGTTTACAACATTTAAGAAATCATCAAACAAGTAAGGAAATGATTTGCGATGGTCAAGAACGAAAAACTTGTTGAAATAACGATATTGATTTTGCTGATCAAGAATTTGTAATAATATTTTTCCAAATAGCACTAGAATTATTTAGAACACCTTATAATGCATACACAACCTAAACAAACCTAAAAGAACAAAAAAAAAAAAAAACCCAAGAAAAGACCAAAACACACAAATAGGATAAAATCTGAACCGTACCCAAAACGATCTCATCGTTTTGAAAATGGCAAAATAGCAGCCAAAACGGTCCAACTGTTTTGAAAAATGGCCAGACCATTTCTCAAAATAGCTAGTTTGTTTCTAGAATATTTCTAGAAACTCTTGGAGTTCTTCAAAAAACTGTTTGACCGATTATAAAACGGTTTAACCAATGCTGTCAATGGGAAAAAAACTATGTCTAACGGCTAGTTTTTTTTTTTAAGGCTATACATAGCCTTTTACTTTCTCAAATCAAGGGTGGAACTTCTAAGGTAAAAATCTAAGCATACTCCCTATAAAAAAAACAATAACATATAACATCATTGTTTCATTTGTAATCATTAAAAATCAAGGTTAGGTGTGAATTGGTAAAATCCTCCTAAAAAACTTAATTATTATTTCAATCAACTCTACTAAGAGAGTATATTGTGGAAAGTGTAAGTAACACTCTAAACACTTGGGAAAGTCTCATAGAGACAAAATTATGAGTGATTTAATACTTATCCTTCTACAAGTATTGGTGAAAGGTTTTCTAGTTTTTAACCTATAAAAAGATTAGGGATAGTGGTTTGATCCTAAGCTCATAAAAGGATTAGGTTTGATCTTGCACCTATAAAACTATTGTGTTGGTTCGGTCTCACCCGCTAAGATCGATATGTGATAGTGAAACTTTTGAATGAAAGTTCAAGGATAGAAGTAGGCGATTTGCGGAACCTCTATAAATCTTGATGCAATCTCTCTAAACTCTCAATCCTTAATTATCATATTTTTAATGATTATTGCTTCTGTATTTGGTTGAGTGTTTAGAATTGCATGTTATTAGGTAAAACGATTTTAATTTATAGTTTTACCTTACATACCTAATTTTTAGGTGTTTGTGTTGCTTTAATCCTAGAACAACAATTGATATCAGAACCTAGTTCTCATTTATATAAGTTTGATTGGACTTTGAAGAGAATGACAACTACTAGTTTTAATGTTTAAAATGAAGGATTATCAACCTCTAGGCTACCTTTCATTGAAGGTAATGATTATACCTATCGGAAGCTAGGATGATTATATATCTTCAATATATTGATTATGATTTATGATTATTTATTAAAAATAGACCTCATAAGCCTACTAAGATGAAAAATGATATAATGATTTCTAAACCTAGAAGTGAGTATACCGACGATGATAAGAAATTGTTTTCTATGGATGCCAAAATTATGAACACTTTGTATTGTGCCTTGAGTAGAAGTGAGTTTAATAGAATATCTTGTAAAAATGCTAGGGATATGGCTATCTATTTTTGATGTCTTGAATTTAAGTTTATTTGTTTGAATTCCTTTCTCATATATATGTTAAGACCTTTGATTGATCAAGATTATGATTACAAGTTGTTTCTAGTGTGTTATTGAGAGTAAAAAAGGCTAAGTTCATGCCAAGTTTTGGTTAGGAATGTTTGTTAGATCAATATAACAGTGTTTAAGAAAAACAAAAAGAAGGATGTTTCTGAATTTTTTAAACAGGTATTGTTGCATTCTTTCATGTGTTTTTTTTTTTAGAATTTTAGTTGTTTTTGAAGGTTTCCAAAAGTATGTTGAAGCCAAATATACCATGTTTAAGCCTTATTTCTGGTTTTTTATATGTCTATCTAGGTTTTTGTTTGTTATTGTCTAATTTTAGGTTGTCTTTGATTTTTTTTATTCATGTTCCTGGTGTTCTTGAACCCAGATTTATGTTTTATTGTTTCTTGGAATTTTAGCTTCTATGTTGAGCTTCATTTGAAGCTATAGCTCATACAATATCGTTCTATGCCTTTATTTTTTTCCATTTAGAGCTTGCTTTGGATCAATCAATCAATTCATAGCACCTTTAAATGTCTATGTTATGGTTAAATGTTGTTGTGTTTGACTTATGTAATTTATGGTTTGTTTGTTCTCATTTGATGCATAATTATGCTTCAATATTCCATACTCGATGTTTTTGCGCCTTTTATTTGACATAATTTGGTCAAAACCAACATGGTTTTTTTAGTTTTCTGGCTTATTCTTCATATTCTTTGGTGAATTTTCAAATGAAAATCTCTTTTGATATTATTTTTTTCTTTTCTATATATGGGTCTTTTTGGGCTTGGACTAGGAGGCCCAACTCATGTGGTTGGGCTGAGTCCATCAGGCTTAACTGCGTGTTTGGTTGGTTATAATTTTTTAAATGAAAAAAATGCATTTTTATATTTTCAAGCATGTTTGCCAAATGTGGAGTTTAAACAATTTTTAAGTCTCTAATTCTTAACTAAGGATATGTTTAGTAAACACATTTTATTCATTTTTTCCAGTAATGTTGATTTTCTTTTTTTTTAGCATTTGTCAAACACAAACTTTCTTTTAAATTAATTCAATTTTATACCTTCAATGGATCTATTTGCAAATTTTATTTCTCATATTTTGTCCCTTATTATTTGATATTTGTGAGTGATCTACACATAAAATATTTTTCCAGTATTAAATAAACATGTTTTCTTTATAAAAAATACAATTATAAAAAATACAAAAAAACAATAAAAATCTTTCTTTTAAAAATACATTTAAATATTTCTTTTTAATTACTTATGTCCAAGTCTCTAAAATAAAAATCATATTTGCATAAAAATATATAAAATACATGTTTTTGCATTTTTTTAATTAATAACAAGTTTATTAAATCTATAAGAATTTGATCTATATTTCAAAAACACCAAAAAATCAATGTATTTATTTTAATATCAAAGATTACAAACTTATATTTAAAACATATTCTCGATATTAAAAAAAAATACAAAAATATGTTTGGATTCTAGAATGACTAGGTTTGACCCATAAAGTCATGGTTTACTCTATTAAGGTGGACCAATTTTTACAATTTGACAAACCAACAGTTAGAAGAAACACAATAGTAATCAAATAAATAAATAAAATAGCTTATCTTAGATGTAGTGTACTAGGAGTAATGATATGCTCTCTGTATACATAATTCAATCCTTTTATTCAAATTTTAAAGATTAGTTAGGATTTTTAATAATTAAAATAATAAATAATAATTTCAAGAAAAAAAATTACCTAATAAAAAATAAAGAATTTATTATTCTTTTTACCTACACTCGGGAATCTTGACATGGAAAAATAATCAACACGATTGCCACTAATATTAAGGCGCTTTTAAGTTTTATATATATATATATATATCAGGGTATCCTCGAGAGAGTAGTAGTAAATTAATTTCCAATGGACATTGCATGGAGAAACGGACAATGGCCAATCACGTCGACGGAATACACACATGCATCCAAGACTTGCCATCTACTCTATTTTAATTTCATTTGAACATTGAAAAGTTCTCCCTTGGCAAATTGCTCCCTCCCTCACCCACCTCTTTCTCACCTGCTACTATACAATACATACCCTCAGGTTAACTTTCTAGAGCAAAGGAACTTAATTAAACCCACCCCTCTCCTCTCTCTACGTACGTACAAGGAAAGGGAGAGAGTACTGAGGACTTTTCAAGATTTTATTGGTGAGAAAGTGAAAGGCTAAGTAGTGAGCTTTCAAAAGTCAAAACTCATCCAATCCTCCTTCAACGTCCTGATCATCCCCCTCTCTCATTCCATCCTCCAAAGAATTAATAAGAGAATTCAACATCATTTCCATTTTAATTGTAACAATATCAAGAAACCACCGAGAGCTAGTAAGTTCTCTAGGCTCAGGCTTTGATGCTCTTTTATTGTCCCCGCGGGAGTAAAAGGCTCACCTTAACGTTTGTTTGACATTGGGCTTAGTTTACTACTCTCTCTCAGCAACCAAACAAAAGGTCTTCTCTCTGTTTTGTTTTGTTTTGTTTTTTTTTTTTTTTTTTATCAATATTGTTGTTGTTGTTGTTGTTTGGAACACATAAATTATTTCCTTTCTGTTGCGTTGTCCATTTCATGATGTGAGATTGATTCCATTTTCTTCTAAATTCAATTCAGAATAAGAGAAAGATGGATGGTGAGGAGAAAGCGCGAGCTTCTGGCAGACGATCAAGTCACAGCAGCTTGAGCAGAAGCATAAGCAGGAGCTTGATCAGGGCTGGTTGGAACATGGAAGACGTGTTTTCTGTTGGCAGGGATTCTAGGAGAACCAGCCTTGTCGATGGAGATGAAGAGGCTCTAAAATGGGCTGCCATAGAGAAGTTACCAACATACAATAGATTAAGAACAAGTATCATCAAGTCTTTTGTGGAGTCCGAGGTCCAAGGCAACAAGCTTCTGCTGCATAGAGAAGTTGATGTGAGAAAGCTTGACATGAATGACAGGAAAACTTTCATCGACAATCTTTTTAAGGTTGCAGAGGAAGATAATGAAAAATTCTTGAAAAAACTCAGACAAAGAGTTGACAAGTAAGTTTCTTAATTATTAATTAATCTCTCATGAAATACATATTATGGCTAGATTATTAATTAATTTGCTGTCCCGCTTTCTTTTATGCTCCCCTCCTATATATATATAATGTATATAGTCTTCTTGTAAAGAAATATTTAAAGCCAATCAATATAACCCTGTTAGAAGCATAATCTTCTCATGCACGTTTCGAAGGAAATATGTTTCTGAACCTTGCCATGAATATGTATGATCAACTTTCATAATCTGAATTAAAAGAGAAGAAAATTAAATGAACCGTAAAGTTACTATCATATTTAACATATACTAAAATCATACACTTGGTGTAAAATAACAAGAGAGGACGGTTTACCCATCTATTTTATTCATAGTTTTTAAACCCGGCCTGGTGGCCGGCCCGGTCCAAAGCCCAAGTTTGGGGTTTTGATCGGGTCACTGGGTAGGCCGGGTCAATTTCTATTTTTAAAAAAATTCAAAACGACGTCGTTTTAGTAAAAAATAAAAAACAAAAGTCAACGGGTTGCAACCGGATTTTTGACCGGATTTTGCCCGGTCAACCCGCCGGGTCGGCCAGGTCACACTGAATCATGAATTTTTCTATTTTTTCATCAACTCAGTCCAGTTCCAACCCCGGGTTAGCCGGGTCCCGGGTCAACCCGCCGGGCCAGGCTAGGTTTCAAAATTATAGTTTTATTAGTACATGGATGTTTAGAAGCAGATTAAATCAACAAAAGTTTTCCATGAGCTATTTGGGAGTGTGATTGTTATTATGATTGTTTTTTAAAGTGTTTTTCATTCTGAAATGTATCAAAATGATTTTTTTTTTTTAAAATTATTTTTAAGATCAGCGCATCAAAACATAAAAAATAATAATATTTTTAAAAAAATTTAAATTTTTTAAAAACATGGATCCACGTTACTAAACTATCTCTATAGAAGTAATTAAAAAACATAAGTCTTTTATTTTTGATTTTTCTTACCTTTTCTTCAAAAAAGCAGTAACAATATATATATATAT
>Ga0325414_1005758_pt1 | contig 13112 bp, 12 predicted proteins | sample PopdelMetagenome_8_FD_206183 | JGI IMG/M metagenome (GOLD analysis project Ga0325414, IMG submission 206183) | Populus deltoides microbial communities from Bellville, Georgia, United States - Leaf-PdKOR-R3 | ecosystem: Host-associated > Plants > Phyllosphere > Phylloplane/Leaf | place: USA...
ATATGCAAGTGAACATATTATTCATAGAAGAGAGAAAAGGGAAAGGAAAAGAAATAGCGCCTTGCTTTCTGGCTGAGAACATGGATCCACCACATTCCAAGGGGGCGACCCCACTTCTTTCAACTAATAAAGTCATGCAGTGCTGTGGGAGTAGGCTGTGGGCCCGCAGACACCCCACCCTAGTGGAGCCCAGGTCAGTGGGTCCTCCTGAACCCTTCAGTCTTAAGATACTCCCTCCCTCCAGATTGATTTTTCGAATCAAAGGCGAAGCTTTGACAACTGTAATATACCAGTGCTAAGAATTAACAAATCCGAATATGCAAGAGCTGATCCTTCCTCCATGGGCAACTTGCCGAACCGAATTTCAACAATAATTTCTCTTCGTTTTTTAATTCTTATATTTAACTTGAGATTTTAAGCTCGGAAAGGCAAGCCACATCAAATATGGACAAAAATACCACGTACAAACACTGGTAGCAAGGGCCCAAGAGATGTTGCTGTATGTTCATCTGCATGAGGACGCAAGTGTTTAGGCGCAAGAACTTAAATGGATGGTGCCTTTGGCTTTTCCAATGTCAAAATCCCAACCTTCAATTCCATCTTTCAATCACTTGAAAGACTGATCGAAATGGCCAAAACCCCCTACATCATCCACGAGTTCGTGGACATTGTAAGCTTGGGGCTACAATTATCTATTTTTGGGTCCATGTGCTGGATACTTGATCTCCTCTCATGGGTCAGCTTGCCTGTTCACTTTCCATGCTACGACACCTGATAAATCGCCTGTTTATTTACACCTATACGGTGTACATCATGACTATGATTGAGCGTATTCATATGCTTTAGGGATAATGAGTGTCAGAGGGGCGCGGGAGTGGAGAGTACGTAGAAGATGACGAAGGGCATCTGGGGGTGTGGCAGAGAGAGAAGAGGAGGAGCAGTGGGATAGAGATGGACGTCGTCTAATATATATATATATATATAAATATTGCGTGCGCACCAAGACAAGAAAGACCAGCTCTTGTAGGGTTATTTATAACAACAGGGTCTTTTGCTAGGGCTTTGCGAGCCCCTTTCTCCATCTCCAATCTCTCACACGCATACACACGAAGCCACTGCACAGAAGGGGCTCGGAACTGATGAAAGGATAATGGATAGGAAAGCCTTCGTCCTCATGCACGATACTTGTTGGTGGTTTAGGTAGCAACCCCTGCCCCCCCCCTTCCTTGGTCCCATCCCTAGATTCCTGGCCCTTCACTATCACTGAATTCATGCAGATGCATTTACCCTTTAGCCCTCGAGAAGATCCATACACCTGCCAGCTCATTCTCTCTATTAGCAACTCTCCTTTTCTTTTCTTTTTTGTTCCCGAAATTAATTTAGACAACTTAAATTATTACTGCATGGTAGTATTCTTCTCTCTCTCTCTGTCGTATGTTCTACAATATTGAGGCGGTTCTCGATTTTTATTTCCACAGAAATAAATTTGTGCTTTCAAGAAGAATTACTCCATTTTTATTCTTTTTGCAGCTGAAATTTCGTTTCTTTAGCAGTAAATTCAAATTTCAAAAAGAAAAGTAGAGAATTCCCTCTTCATATAAAGAGAAGTAGAGGAATAAAATTAATCATCAAACGTCTCTCTCTCTCCTCCCCACCCCACCTCCTTCTCTTCGATTCCGTGAAGTGATATACTAGCTAGCTAGAGGCCGATTGATAACCTATCCATCAAACCAGATTTTGCTTACCGCTCCTATAAAAGAAATTATTTTTATTTTATTTTTTATTTCTTGCTGTAATATATCTCCCTGCAAGACTCTCTTACTTTCATTGTAGCTCCTAGACTAGACCTTTACAATTCCCTCTACGACCGCATCTGCAGATATCTTTCGTTTTGAATTCCGGACTATAATGACGACATTCTGATTCCGACCACAGCTTTAAGATATATAGGTGATGACGTGCAATGGGATGGCTTTCTTCCCAACAAATTTCATGCTCCAGATTTCTCATGATCAAGATGATCATCAACCTCCCACATCTCTCAATCCAATTCTACCCTCACCCCAAGATTTCCATGGTACGCACCTTCTCCATGCGATCTCTTTCTCTCTGAGCTAAATTTGACTAGATAATGATCAGAGTGTTGGTTTTTTCTTCTTTTTTTGGTCGCAGGGGTGGCATCATTTATAGGGAAGAGATCATCAATGTCATTTTCAGGGATTGATGCGTGTCATGAAGAAGGCAATGGAGAAGATGAGTTGTCTGATGATGGCTCACAAGCAGGAGAAAAGAAGAGGAGGCTCAATATGGAACAAGTCAAGACTCTTGAAAAAAACTTTGAGTTGGGTAACAAGCTTGAACCTGAGAGAAAAATGCAACTGGCTAGAGCTCTTGGTCTGCAGCCAAGACAGATTGCTATATGGTTCCAAAACAGGAGGGCCAGATGGAAAACCAAACAACTAGAGAAAGATTATGATCTCCTCAAGAGACAGTTTGATGCTATTAAAGCCGAAAACGATGCGCTACAAGCTCAGAACCAGAAACTTCATGCGGAGGTAATTAGCTGCAAGAATTTGACACATCATCGACTGGCTATAGAGGTTCTTACTTTAGAGCTTCTTGTTTGAATTAAGATTTGCGATTAGTTCCTCATCTCTTCTTAATTTATTGATGTCTGTGGTCCTTTTTGGGATAGTAAAACCATTAATTAGCAGATGTTGCATGGAGAACTGCAATTATTGTTTCGAAATCCCAATCATTTTTTTCCCCTGGTTTATGCAGCTTTTTTTACCTGTACTTCTTGCAATGATTTCTGCAAACTTTTCAATAAAGCTTCTTTTCTCATGATTAGCTCACCTTTTTCATTTTTAATATATGTTGGTTTTAGCACCCTTGAAAAACTTTTTAAAAATATATAGGAAACAATATTTTGAAGTGCTGAATATTAATTGTTCGTGGTTTAGAGATAAAGGCTAATTAATCATTCATGTCTGTGAAGTACTAAATATCTTTCCTGCATACTTAAAATTTAAGAGTATATAATAGCTCTTCTTCTTTTTAAAAAAAATAAAAAACTTTGCATTCATGCATGCTTCAAGTTGATTGGTTAACTTCCGGCTGCAGATATTGGCACTGAAAAGCAGAGAACCGACTGAACCTATCAACCTCAACAAAGAAACAGAGGGTTCTAGCAGTAATAGAAGTGAAAACAGCTCTGATATCAAGTTGGATATCTCGAGGACGCCAGCAATTGACAGCCCTCTATCTAATCATCATCCAACGAGTAGATCCTTTTTCCCCTCATCATCATCATCTATAAGGCCTGCAGGCGTTGCTATAAGACCTACAGGTGTTGCTCAACTCTTCCAAACAAACCCTTCAAGGCCTGATATTCAATGCCAGAAGATTGATCAATTAGTCAAAGAAGAAAATCTTGGCAATATGTTCTGTAGCATCGAAGATCAGTCTGGATTTTGGCCCTGGCTTGAGCAACAACATTTCAATTAAGAAAATGAACCCAGAATGTCATATTGGACCATACCCATTATACACCCAAGGCAACAGTTGATTTTCATTTCAATAAGAGGGAAATTATCTTAATTTCATGAGTTTAAAATTAAGTTCATGTTTTGGCACTTAGAATATTGGTGTGTGTGTGTGCGCGTGGGGGGGGGGGGGGGTGACTATACATTTTCCTTGAGTAATAAGAGGGATGTTTGCCTTGCAAGGCTGGATGGTGGAATTTAAATTATATTTGCTTGTCACTGGTTAGATTGCTAGCATGAGTCATGGAATAAGAAAGAGATCGCCTTCTCTTCCTTGCATGTCTTTTTTGCTATACTTATATTTTCTTCGTTTGGAATCATGTCCCGCACAGAAGAGAGAGAGAGAGAGAAGGTAATGCTTGCGAGTGCTTTCTTCGAAGTCCTTGTATTAGGCGTTTTGCGGATAACATCACTCGGCACGATATGCTAAAACAACGGGGAGCAACCGGGAAAAAAAATCAATATAATTATATTTATTAAAAGGGAAAAATTGGATTGCTGGTGCTTCATTTTTCTCTCAATTGAGTCCATGAGAGAACTGTTTTAGAACATCACTGTTTTAGAACATCACTGTTTTCAACTGTGCCAATCATATGGTTCCTTCAATACTGTCCCTTCTTTTACGATAAGTCTTGATTTTGATTAACTAATCTCAGATTTGAGCCAAAATAATATTGCCGCACGTGAAAAATTAAGTGTGAGATTCAAAATCGTATCTGCCACGGAGACACCGTGGGTCATGGTGATGGACGGAGAGGATACTTTAGGAGATGAAGATCATGCACAAGGATTAAATTAATCAGTTTTTGGTAAAGGGATGAGATTAAGAAAAGTAGAGGAGGGGGGGACGAGCCATGAGATCAATCCACATAGAGAGTACCGAGCACACCAACCGAGAGAGGAAGAGGACAAACCGAAGGAAGAAAACAAGGAGAGTCGAAAATGGTAGGCCATTCTCGTGAAGGGGACGTTGGCAATGTTGTGCTGACAGAGAATGGAATGGGATCGAAAAGGCAGTCGAGCCCCCCACAGACTGCACCTTTTCGAAGCGGCCATAGGAGGCTAGAAACACATGCAAACTCTTTCTGAGCCTTTATTGAAGCATTCATGTGACTCACTGCCACCCACTCCGTAGCATCCAGCACTGTCACTCCTCTTTTGTGCCCCAACTTCTGTGCATTTGCGTAGCTTGTAAATGAACAAAAAAATGAAAAGATTAATTCTATCTACATTGAAAAAAAAAAAATTCTTTTTAGGTATTTACAAGCGTAAGTTTTTATTATATAGTAAATTAAATGAATAACTTTTTTAGTGGGATTTCTAATGATATTATATTAATATTTATAATATAAAAAACAACATTTAATTTCTAAAATTTAATCTGTCACTGAGATTAAATATTTATTGTGGATGTATCTCATATTTCTATAAACCGATTTAGAGACCTTTTTTTTGTGGCATATGAGGCTGTGATGATGGAGAGGAGAGGAGAGGAAGGTTTTAATGTAGAATCATGGATCTAATCATATGAATTTTGTGATGTAGGGACTATATTGAGCTTTGTTATTAAATATAGGTACTTAAACGCATATTTTGCTTCAGGAAAATTCACACAGCCTCCCGTCATGTCACTGCACATTCTCCACCCTATTCTGCTGATCTTCTCCAATACCATCACATTCTCCGCCCTCTTCTTCCGGTCTTCTCCAATACCATCATTTCAGCTACTAACCCTTTACTGGAAACAAAGAAAAAACCATGTAAAAGCTCAAGTTTGAATTAGGCTTCAAACCTTCAAAATGCCTAGAAACAGGAGATTGTTATGCAGATTAGGTCTATCACGTCGTCCATTCCATGGAATGTTTTGGGTTTAAAGTTTTTGGTGGCTGGTTTGCTAAGAAAATGGGCTTGTCTCTTTGGTTTGGGCTAGGGGGTGTTTGGGACTAGAAATTTTATAAGAAAATCGGACTTTGGGAATACCTACAGCCTACCAGCCTTGGGCCCTGACACCGTTGAAAATGGATATCTCATTTATTTGTTCAAAAACTGAAAATGTATGGTTGGTAAGAAGAGACCAGCCCATGGCATGTGGGAAAAGACAAGGATCGTTTAACGTGCCACGTGTAGTTTCGCTAGCCAAAGACTAGCACCTCCGTGGATCTCAGCCAATAGAAACACAGAAAAAACACACCTCCTTCGGTCACCACCCATTTTACTTTATTTTTTCCCCTCCTTCCCAAACGGATAATCCAGTCAGTCCTCATGGCATCTGTTCCTCTCCTCACTCCCTCTACCACCACCGCCGCTTCCTGCAGAACCTCCTCCTCCCTTACCCACCAGTTGCTTCATCTTTCCTCCAAGGTCTCATTCCATACCTTCCCCGCAAGAAATCACCGACTAATCACCAAGCTTAACGTGTCCTCCCCCACCAACAAACCTGCCACCTCCACCACTTCGAAAAAACCCATTGAAGAAATCATCTTTTTCGACGGCGGAGCCCACTACGGTGACCTCCTGGCCAACCTGCTACTGGGCTTCACCCTTCTCTGGCTGCCATTGACTCTAGCTGCAGTTTCAAGGGCATTTTATCTTAGATACAGGTTCACCAACCTGAGGGTGACAGTTATCTCAGGGCTAACGGGTCAAGATAGGAGTGATTTCTCCTACAAGGTGATAAAAGATGTTCAGGTTGTGCCGCGTTTCATAGGTGAATGGGGTGATGTAGTTATTACTTTGAAAGATGGTACTAAAGTGGATCTTAGGAGTGTTCCTAAATTCAGAGAAATTGCCAAGTATTGTCTCTCTATGGCCGAGAAGCCTGTGGTTATGAAGGAGGATAGTACAGGACCCAGAGGGTTTTAACTCTTAAGTGTGAGGGAAGGGTTTTGCTTTTCATCTCTTTCTTTTGAAAGTATGTAAATTTTTTTTTTCCAGTTCTGAACGAGTAAAAACGCTCGGATTACAATTTTCATATTTACTCACTGCGAAGGTGTATCAGTATTGCTATATTGTGGAATTAGAATCTAAATAGAGTTCATTTTTTCTTACTTTATTTTTTTCAATCGCATCACACTTTGTGGAATTTTCTTTCTCGAATTTATTTGTTCATCGACTATATCTTCTTCTTCTTCCTTTTTCTTTTGGTGATATTAGCAGTTTATGTGAATGCTAGCTACATAATTTAATTGAACACTAAGTCGACTGTTGTAGTTGAAAAGTTAAGGATAATTCAGTGGAGATGTGTCAGACATGCTACGACTTTGATTGCAGGAGATTCAACGTCCTGGTTCTTGGTGATTTCAAATTGATTGATGAACGAGGGGGGACAATTACTTGCTCGTTTGTCAGAAAATATGAGAGAGAGTCTTTGGCAGGGTTGGTTGTGAGTAATTTTTAAATAATTTTTTATATTAATAATTTTTTTTATTTTTTAAAAATTATTTTTAACATTAGTATATTAAAATGATCTAAAATATATAAATCATATTAAATTTTAATAAAATAAAATTTTTAAATTTTTTAAGAACAGGACGAAACACTTTCTCAATGGATCATAAAATGGAGCTCCGGAAGAAGCATAAAAATCAACCGGCAGAGCAAGCATGGTTTCTGGGTTGAACTCCAAATTTAGCGTTTTAAACGTTTGCTGTATCTTTCTTGTTTCAAATTTAGTCCAGCATTTTTATAAACCCTTGTAACATAATTGCATAACTCAGTCGGGCTGTGGTTTGATTAAGTGTTTTTTAAAGTATTTTTTATTTAAAAATATATTAAATTAATATTTTTTATTTTTCAAATTTATTTTTAATCTGTGCATTTAAATGAAAAAAAATAAAAATTAAAAATTAAAAGTGCAGTTCCACCATAAAAACAACACTAGCTGAAACTTTGATGGTATTATGGTCAGATTTTCAACCCGAATGACGAAATTAAAAAAAAAAAAAAAGCAAAACATTTCGGTTTCAATAGTTTCTATATCTATCCTTTTTCATCAGTGCAGTCGATCAAACATTAAAAATTTAAAAAAATATTATAATATATTTTCAAGAATAAAATACTTTTCAATAATACCTAACACAAACTTTTACATTCCTGGACTGTTGTCTTGCCTCGATTTTTCTCCGCTGCATCTGTGTTTTTTCTTTTAAGAATTTAATTTGTCAAATAGCATGAATTTAATTTTGGAAAGAACCAATGAGGGTCTTAAATTAATAAGACCAGGGTCAACAAGACCTGAGGTACTCGATTACTCTATAATTTCTGAAACTTGAGGGGCCGAGTTACAATTAAATTTAGAATTTAGTTAAAATGAAAAACAAAGTTTTACCGAGGAGAAGCGTATGCATATGAAATGAGATAAATAGAGGACTCCTTTATTTTATTTTTAATTTAAATTAATAATGATTCTTTCATTCATCTTGCAACTGACGGCATCCTAAAACCACGAAAAGGGACCAAATCCATCTTTGCCCTAAAATTCTTGATTATATCCCAACCCCAACCTCAACCCAAAATAGACGAATCTCCACCTATAGCTGATAGAAGAAGAAATACGCCTCCTACCTGATTTCAACCTGAAACCCTAAACTCTCTTTGAATTTAATACACCTGCTTGCTTGTAAATTATGGTCGAAGCTTTTCCGATCTTTTGATAATCGACGTTCTTGTTTGGGTTGTTTCGATCCGGGTTTAGGGTTTGGATTTTTCGATCCAAGAAACAGAAAAAGAAACAGGAGAAAATGAGCAATCAAAAGAAGAGGAATTTCCAGATAGAGGCGTTTAAACACCGGGTCGTGGTGGATCCGAAATACGCCGATAAGACCTGGAAGATTTTGGAGCACGCTATCCATGAGATTTACAATCATAATGCTAGTGGTCTCAGTTTCGAAGAGCTCTATAGGTCTCCCTCTCCATCTCTCTCTTTCAATTATTGTTATTATGATGATGATGATGAATTGATGATGGTTTCCTGATTATGGGTTTTTATTTTATTAATCAACTATTTATTGCCTTAAACTTAGTTGTTGCTTTTGTGTTTTTGATGACTTTGGTTGGTAAAAATGCTTGCGATTAACATATTAAGTTCCTTATGCAAAAGGTATTTATCTGCTGCAGTGGGCTGTGAATTTTTTTTCTTCTTTTGCTTATGTGATGTTCCTGATGATTGAGGTTACTGTTGAACACAAGAGACCAATTCTTTTTCTTCTTCTCAAATTCACTCATTGTTACATTTTTTTGGTCTTTTCATTTGTTTCCTTTATGATTATATGTTTTGTATTCGTACTTTATTTTATAAATTTTGTGTTGGTCTTGGTGTGCGATGGATGAGTTTGCTTGCCCATAAGATAATGCTGTGCGGTAAAGTCAGCCAAACAAACGCATCTTTTTCTTCAACTCCACTGAACTGAATACCCCCTTCCAAGCATCTTAATTTATGACGCAAAAAAAAAAAAAACTTTTTTTAAAAAAAGAAAAGATGACGCAAGTGACCAACAGAGAGGAAGAGAATCAATTGCCGTTTATATAAGATTTTCTGCATTGGTGGTTTTTATAGGTTCAATAGAGTGACAGCCTCATCCATCAGCTAGCTAGAGCTTTTTTCTTGTCAGGCTCAACACCCAATGTAGTACTTCTAGGTTAACTTCTTTGAAGCTGCATGCACAAGGATGCATAATTTGTTCTTTATGAGATTTTCATGGGTTCTAAGGATATATTGCCATATCTTTGCTCCTATGACAGCTTCTCTATGCAATGCCCAATGCTTATACACTGTGTTTGCATTTTCTTTTTCTTTTTTTTGCGTTCTTAATCCCAAAGAATGGTTGTCTTGATTGGAAAGAACACATGACTACCAGAAAATAATATATCCATTCTCTTTCCTTTGTTCCCTTGAAATAAATTTAAAAACATCTACTTATCACTGAAACCTTTCTTTGTTTTCAGCATTTAAAATTTTTTACTTTTGGAAATTTCTTCTGTTGCCTAATGCCTTTATTTATCTTTCTCTCTCCGAAAATCAATGAAATATTTTAAAGGTTTCTCTCTCTTTTTTTAAAACAAATTTATATACTTGGCTAATCTAATGAACATGTAAATGGTAATTTTACGCCTGTGCTAACTTTTGTAACCTATTTTTATTTTATTTTTTTATTTCTGTGAACACCATTTTTACATGTGGTGGACTTTTTTAATTTTTTTCAGTGACAGAAAGGGGACAAATTTTGGTTACGGTACATTAAATCCATCATAGAGGTTAAAAAACATGATGGTCTGAGTTTTCAGTTTTTTCTTGTGTGCTAATTTTGTAATTTTACATGATAAATTTTGAATTAATCTTGACGATGGTTCATCCAGATGGCTTTCCTGCTGTTGATAAAAATCATTTCTTTTCCTCTTAATGGTAGGTCTCTCTCTCTCTCTCTCTCTCTCTCTCTCTCTCTCTCTCTCTCTCTTGTGTGTGCGGCAAGGAAGTGGGTATGGCCTTGAGATATTTTCTCAAACTCCTTTTTGTTACCTTTTTTATTTATTTTGCTTTGAAATCAGAAACACTTAGTAAGTGTATAAAATTAGGTATTTTGCTCAAGTCAATATCTTAGTTCTAGATTTGATGTTTGGCTGGTTATCTTGTCAAACCATAGAAGTTTTTATACTAAGTTGTGTTTTAAATTTCGTGGTTTCAGAAATGCCTACAACATGGTGCTCCACAAATTTGGCGAGAAGTTGTATAATGGTCTGGTTGCTACTATGACTTCACATTTAAGAGAAATATCAAAATCTGTTGAGGCTGCTCAAGGGGATTCGTTCTTGGAGGAGCTGAACAGGAAATGGAATGATCATAACAAAGCATTGCAAATGATCAGGGACATATTGATGTATATGGATAGAACATATATTCCAAGTACGCATAAAACCCCTGTTCATGAACTTGGGCTTAACTTGTGGAGGGATAACATAATACACTCCAGCAAAATTCAGACAAGGCTTCAAAATACACTTCTTGAACTGGTTCACAGGGAACGGACTGGTGAAGTTATTGACCGAGGTTTGATGAGGAACATTGTCAAGATGCTAATGGATCTAGGCTCTTCTGTTTACCAAGAAGACTTTGAGAAGCCATTTCTTGAGGTTTCAGCCGAGTTTTATAGGGGTGAATCTCAGAAGTTCATTGAGTGCTGTGATTGTGGTGATTATCTGAAGAAAGCTGAGAAACGTTTAAATGAAGAGATAGAGAGAGTGACTCATTATTTGGATTCCAAGAGTGAAGTCAAGATAACTAATGTGGTGGAGAAGGAGATGATTGCTAACCACATGCTGAGACTAGTCCACATGGAGAATTCAGGCTTGGTAAACATGCTTCTTGATGATAAATATGAAGACTTGGGACGGATGTACAACCTGTTCCGCCGGGTTCCTAATGGTCTTTCAACAATAAGAGAAGTGATGACTTCTCACCTCAGGGAGACTGGCAAGCAACTTGTTACTGATCCAGAAAGGTTGAAGGATCCAGTGGAATTTGTTCAGCGTTTGTTGGATGAAAAAGACAAGTACGATAGCATCATAAGCAATGCATTTAACAATGACAAGACATTCCAGAATGCTTTGAACTCCTCTTTTGAATATTTCATTAATTTGAATGCTCGTTCTCCCGAGTTCATTTCATTGTTCGTGGATGACAAACTACGCAAAGGTCTAAAAGGAGTTAGTGAGGAGGATGTGGAGATCATTCTTGACAAGGTGATGATGCTGTTCCGCTATTTGCAGGAGAAAGATGTATTCGAAAAGTATTACAAGCAGCATTTGGCTAAGCGGCTGTTGTCAGGGAAAACGGTCTCTGATGATGCGGAGAGAAGTCTGATAGTCAAACTTAAGACAGAATGTGGATACCAGTTCACTTCGAAATTAGAAGGCATGTTTACAGACATGAAAACCTCCCAGGATACAATGCAAGGGTTTTATGCAAGCCACCTGGAGCTAGGGGATGCACGGACACTGGTTGTTCAGGTTTTGACAACAGGGTCTTGGCCCACTCAACCTGGTGTTACATGCAACCTGCCTGCAGAAATGTCAGCACTATGTGAGAAGTTCAGGTCATATTATCTTGGGACCCATACTGGTCGGAGATTGTCATGGCAAACTAATATGGGCACAGCAGACGTTAAAGCAACCTTTGGGAAGGGTGGTCAGAAGCACGAGTTGAATGTCTCCACTTACCAAATGTGTGTTCTCATGCTGTTTAATAATGCTGAGAGGCTTAGCTACAAAGAGATTGAGCAGGCAACTGAGATTCCTGCTGCAGACTTGAAGAGGTGCTTGCAATCCATGGCTTGTGTGAAGGGAAAGAATGTTCTTCGCAAAGAACCCATGAGTAAAGACATTGGCGAGGAAGATGTTTTTTTTGTTAATGACAAATTCACAAGCAAATTCTATAAGGTGAAGATAGGAACTGTAGTTGCACAGAAGGAATCAGAACCTGAAAAGCAGGAGACGCGGCAGAGAGTAGAGGAGGACCGGAAGCCTCAGATAGAAGCTGCGATAGTTAGGATTATGAAGTCGAGGAGGGTATTGGATCACAACAATATAATCACTGAGGTCACAAAGCAGTTGCAGTCACGTTTCCTAGCCAACCCCACAGAGATTAAGAAAAGGATTGAATCCCTTATCGAACGAGATTTCTTGGAGAGGGATAGTGTGGACAGAAAACTGTATCGATATCTTGCTTAAAGGAATGGCTTGTTCATGTTTCTCTTATTCCGTGGGATGGTTTAGAATTGGAAATTGGAATTGTGACTTTGCAAGTGGAAAATTGTTTTAGTTCCGCAAGTTTGTTGGATTCAATGAATATCCGTTTCTTTCTGTTCTGCTTATTGTCTATACTACTGTAGTTGGTCTGAATTTACTAAACAGATTTATGCCATCGCTCCTTGCCTATTTTCCAATTCAGATAGGTCTTTGTTAAAGATGATTTCAGGTCAGGGATGCGTTTGCTTGTGCGGATAGCGGAGAGCCTGTCAATTCTTATATGTTCATTTTCAGAAATGCTTCCCTTCCTAAAGCAGTATGATTCCCTTAAGATGCCATTCGGAGTAAAATTTGATCGCCGGGTTTCTGCGGGTATCAATCAGATTTTCCGGTTTTCTTTCTGCTCCTTGCCTGCAAAATTCTCCTTAAAAGGTTTTGAGTTTTTTTCTCAAAGTAGTACAGTGGAAAAAAAAAGAAATAATATAATTCAAAATTTATTTAGAAAAATAGCACATTTGCAGTGATAATTTTAAAAGCTATTTTAAATTGTGAACTAAAAAAATAAATAAAATTATATTCTTGTACAAGAATAAATGTTATATTCTTATACAAATTCTATGATACAACTCTATAATACAATAATAAAATAAGTGTTTTATTCTTATACAAACCCTGTTGGTAAAAAAAATTGTGTTTTTGGTGTAATGTTAAAAAAGTTTGACACTAGATAGGATTAAATTGTTTTGGAAGGAGGAAAAATTACAATTTTGAAAGGAGGAAAAACTAAAACAATTTAGTTAAGATAAAATCATGTGCATCTATCTTTTT
>Ga0325414_1005762_pt1 | contig 13110 bp, 7 predicted proteins | sample PopdelMetagenome_8_FD_206183 | JGI IMG/M metagenome (GOLD analysis project Ga0325414, IMG submission 206183) | Populus deltoides microbial communities from Bellville, Georgia, United States - Leaf-PdKOR-R3 | ecosystem: Host-associated > Plants > Phyllosphere > Phylloplane/Leaf | place: USA...
GTTACATTGAAAAAATATTTATCCGATCCATGATCAAGTACGAAAACTATGCCCGGTTAGTGAGTGATGCGGCATAAAATTATGGAATACATGATCTGAGAAATCAATCACAACATGTGAAATACGAGGATGAGCTGTGATGGAGGAAGAACTACCACTAGAAGCACACTTAAAATGCTAGAGTCTAAAGACTTGAAGTAGGGCAGTCCCCCACAGCCACAGGATGTATTATTGTCCGAATCTGCCTTCCATCTGGTCCCACCATATCACAGCATTCTGCCTAATCTTCTCAGCACCCATTGACTTTATAGACCTCCTTTCAAGGGTAGAATTGCACTTTCCTCATGATTGCTACCCTTCAATGTGAGAACTGTTGTACTTTGTGGTTGCCGTTTTCCTACTTGCCCTTGTAGGGTGGGGCAACCATTGTCAAGATCATCTCCCTTTCTATTTAAATACAATTACAATTATTTCCCTCGTCCTATTAAAATACCATCCAACCAAAACAAAATAAATAAATAAATAAATCAAGTTTCATGCATGGCTTTGGACTTTGAATGGTAAAGAAAAAAAATAAAAAATTATTGTCAAAGCTACTCCTCCCTTCCCTTGTGCTGCAATTGCATTTGTGAATGATTGACTGCAAAACAGTAGAGTGGAGTGTCTTGTTCTTTCTACAAAAAAAAAAAAAAAAAGGGGGAGAAAGAAATCATTGAACATATTTTTAAATGTTAAAATCATCTCTCCAACCAATAATTTCTTCTTCAAGGTCGTCTATGAAATTATAGTGGGAAGTGCCTTTCCTGCAATTCCATGATCATAAGTGGGTAATGTATAAATTGCTGCTGTTGTTAGAGTCAAGAAAGATATAAATTGATTTCTGCTTTTTTATATCATTTGAAAAAAAATAGGAAATACTTAAAAAAAAATAAAAAGCAATAATTTTAATTTTCCCATTAGATATGTATTATGCTATTGTCTCCATTGCAAAAAAAAAAAAGGGAAATTAACTATTTTTCTCTTTTAATTTATAAACTAATATTAATAAAAAGAAATATTATTTGGGATAAAAGCATTCAGATACACCATTGTTTATGGTTTTTTTTTTAACAATAAGATTAAAGTAGTTAGACATACCATTGTTTTTTTTAAGTATTTAAAAACTTTCTTAATTTTTTTAATTTTTTTTATCTCTAGATAATAATCAAATATTATCCTTATTTTTACAACGAGTGGATGCTTTTTTATTTTATAAGAATTCACCCCTTGAATTTGGATTTAATAAAAAAAAAATCATGAAAACAATTTTATGAATACACATGTATTTATTCAAGGCTTGGATGATGTGAATTGAATCATATATTAGTAAGATAAAAACAATTTAAAAATATATTTTTTAAAAATATATAGTTGTTTTTATTCTTAAAGTATTTTATTTCATGTACCGAGCCAAACCTTAATCATGCCATAACAACTCTTCATTATTATTATTTTTTTCTATAAATAGCTGTCTTTATTCTTAAAGTATATTAATTATACAATAAATTTTTTTTTTCATATTATCATTTCAGTTCAAATTGAAAAAAAAAAACCCTAACTAAACCTAAACCTAAACCTAAACCTAATGGACTGACACAAGCACATTAGCACACCTTAAAAAATTAAAAATTAAAAAAAAAAAAGGAGGAAAAACACACAAAACAAAAACAAAAGAGAGAGAGAAAGAAAGCACTTTCTTTTGTGTATTGTATTGGAAGGCAGCTTGTTGTGTTATTGCCCACAAAAATGGATCTGTCTTCCCCACCTTCTCTCTCCACTGTCTGATCATCACCTCCTCTTCCTCATCTCCACCTTCAAAACGGCATCTTCTTTAATACCCAGGATTTTTTCCGGCCTAATTGGTATGTTTTCTTATTCTCTCTGTTTCTCTTTTTATTCAAAATTGGCGTCTTTTTTATTTAAGCGTGAAAAGATTGAGACTTTTTGGTTTTTTTTGACATAGATTGTGTGTCTTGGCTTCCGGGGTTTCTTGGTTTTGGATCAAATTGTGATGGGTTGTCTTGGATCTTGTTAAAGTTTTGAGTTTTGCATCTGGGCTCTATTTTTTTTTTTATGCTCTTTGGGAGCTTGAATAATTTTTTTTATGTTTATGGGTTTTGATTGTATTTTAAAAGTTCTGTCTTGGGAATTTTGTTGGGAGGATTTGTTTGTTTTCGTTGTTAGATCTTAGATTGAAAGTCGTGGACTTTGTTTGAGCTATTGTAATTTTTTAGTTAGTTATGTCTTATGTAGATCAAAACACCTTTTTCAGGTTCCATTTTGCATGTCATTTGTTTTAATGTTTTAATTTATTCATCTGGGGTGATTTGTGGCGAAAGTGTTTGACTTTGATGGCAAAAAACTTGTACAGAAAACTTGATTTACTGCTGTTTTGTGGGAATTTACAGAGCTCTTGTATCTTTGTGTTCTATTGTGTTGGTGTTGGAGCATTTTGATTTTGAACTTTGTGCAGGAATTTAATTACAGAGCCTGACTTGATCTGTTGGTTGTGCTATGTATGGTCACCGGTCATTGATTTTTAAGCTGTGAATTGGATAAACTTTGGAGTCCGAGTTTTTGTTCGAGTACTAGCTTTCCTTTTGTGGGTTTTGGTTTAGTTCTGTTACTGCACGTTGTGGAGAATCAATGAATGTATTTTATATGTATTTTGATGCAACTAAATCTGTATTCTGAGATTTTTAACCTTCTCCGTTCCAGCAGGTAATGTGTAATTGCATTGAAGTTCAAGAGTAAGACAGAATAATTTGTTCTTGTCTAACAAATGGGTTCTGTGGGCGTGGCACCTTCTTCGGGATTAAGAGAAGCTAGTGCCCATAATGCTGGTGTGGATAAGTTACCTGAGGAAATGAATGACATGAAAATTAGAGATGACAAAGTATGGCAATCAGCACATCTTTCCTTGTCGTTGGTTTATGCCTCTCTTTGTTGTTTTTAGTGGATTTCGGATGCAGTCACTCACTCAGGTATGCTTTTCAGGAAATGGAGGCAACAGTGGTGGATGGTAATGGTACAGAGACAGGTCATATTATAGTAACAACAATTGGTGGTAGAAATGGCCAGCCAAAGCAGGTATAATTGTTGTCTTTTTTCTTCATATCTTCTAGCAAGTCAAAATCCCCTTGCAGTTTGAGGGGTAGTCCTCAGGATGTAGCCTGATTTAAACAACTGGCACCATTTCCTCCCATTATTCACCTTGTTATTATCGAAGCCTCAACAGATATGATTATGAGAATTCCATAATGGTTTCTCCATACATTGATATTTACTGTTATCCTCCAAGTGCCATGATTTTACCATAACTTCACCACATAACCCATCCCATTCTAAGACATTCTTCTCCATTTCTAATTAAAGACAGTGAATCAGCAATTTGGTTTGTCTATCAGGGAATGTCCCGTTCACTTTGTTGTATTATGCTTCTTTTATTCTTAGTTAATATGTTTTTCTTCCATTTAAACCATTCAGACTATAAGTTACATGGCTGAGCGTGTTGTTGGGCATGGTTCATTTGGGGTTGTTTTCCAGGTATGCTGTTTTAGACATTAGTGTTTTGCTGAATGTTCATCAATAGTGTAATGTTACTTCCTTTCCAGACTTTCTCACCAAGTGCTCATGTTTCCATTTTGCCTTTCTGCAATTTTGGCTTTAGGCAAAATGCTTAGAGACTGGTGAAACTGTTGCTATAAAGAAAGTTCTTCAAGATAAAAGGTATAAGAACCGTGAGCTGCAAACCATGCGTCTTCTTGACCATCCGAATGTTGTCTCTTTAAAGCATTGCTTTTTTTCAACAACTGAGAAGGATGAGCTTTACCTTAATCTGGTTCTCGAGTATGTCCCGGAAACTGTTCATCGTGTGATTAAACACTATAGCAAGTTGAATCAGAAGATGCCACTAATATATGTCAAACTTTATACTTATCAGGTATGGAGCTGATCAATTGAATTGGGTTTTACAATGGTCTTCTCTTAAGTTACAGTTTAGATGACCTAGTTCTTGTGGATCCATTTTCTTTCTTCTATCTTTTTTTTGGCATTTTATATCCATTACCTTGTTATTTCTTTCTCCTAAGGCAGCTAGAGTTTTTACCTCAATGCACGGAACAGTATCTTCTTGGAGGTATTGTTTATCAGGAACATTGGTAAGATATTAACGTGTTGATTCTTGGCAGATATTTAGGGCATTGTCATACATCCACCGTGCAATTGGAGTGTGTCATCGTGATATTAAACCTCAAAACCTTTTGGTAAGAGTTCGTGTGCATTTTTTGGGCATATACCTGTATATGTTTAATTGTGATAAAAATATAGAAATATGTCTTCTCATAAGGGTCTCACTTCTCTGAAATTTAAAGCTCTGAAAAAAAAAACTATAAATATTTGGTTGTAATTTGATTTGCACAAATGAAGTGGTTATCCTTTTTTATTGGAGGACACAATCTGTGTTGTTTACGAGGTCTCTTATTCCATGTCAGAATTTTTTTAAAAGTTATCTTCAATTTTTTTCATGATGCAGGTGAATCCTCATACACATCAGGTTAAATTGTGTGATTTTGGAAGTGCAAAAGTCTTGGTATGCTTTGCTCCTTGGTATTTTTGTCTCTTTGGTGTTTATGTTTGCTTTTATTTTTAGTGCGATGCTGTTTCTTCTGACAGGTAAAAGGGGAGCCAAATATATCTTATATCTGCTCTAGGTATTACAGAGCACCTGAACTTATATTTGGAGCAACTGAATACACGACAGCTATTGACATCTGGTCTGTTGGCTGTGTCCTTGCTGAGCTATTGCTTGGACAGGTAGGAAGCTTTTGTGGACAAGGTGTATTTGATTTGTTTTACATAAATGATCTCCACGACAAGCTTAATAAATGTATTGATTATGTCAGCCTCTTTTTCCTGGTGAGAGTGGAGTCGACCAGCTTGTGGAGATTATCAAGGTAAATTTAGTACCCTGAACCTTTTAATATCTGTCTATGCATTATTAAAGCTTTTTACTCATTAAAAGGCTTTGTCTACACTTTGGTAAAATGTGCGTTTCTGTTGGGACTTACTTTATCCTTGATTTATTTTAATTCATAAAATGCCATTATTTTCCAGGTTTTGGGTACTCCAACAAGGGAGGAAATTAAATGCATGAACCCAAATTATACAGAGTACAAATTCCCCCAGATTAAAGCTCATCCTTGGCACAAGGTATTAGCAATTCTAGATGAATGTTTCATGGTTTGTGTTATTGCATTCTTATGACTCTCACCACCCATTAACTCCTGTTGGTTTCACTTTTAGATTTTCCACAAGCGCATGCCTCCTGAAGCAGTTGATCTGGTTTCTAGATTACTGCAATACTCCCCTAACCTACGGTGCACTGCTGTGAGTATTTTTCTGGACTAGGTTATGGTTCCTTTGATTCTATAATTTTTGTGAATTCACCATAACCTTCTTTGAATGTCGTTGTTTCTTTCCCAAGAATTACTTGTTGCTATTTGACTTTGAAGGCCTAACAGCTGCATTAAACTGTCATTTAAATATGGAGTTGGTTACTGTTTGATGTTAATTAATTACTCAATTTAGATGCTTTTACCTAATGTTTAGTATTAGAAACTGACCATGTTATGTGCTTATTGCAATCATGTCCTCTGGGCTTGTTTAATTCTTTGTTTGATTAAAATTTTTTTTACTACTATTTACTTTGGTTGCAGCTGGATGCCTTGACACATCCCTTTTTTGACGAGCTCCGTGATCAAAACACCCGCCTGCCAAATGGGCGTTTCCTCCCACCGTTATTTAACTTCAAATCTCATGGTATGAAATTATTATAGAGGAAATCGTTTTCATGAACTGCAGTTTATTATCCATTAATCATGATGCTTACCATTTGTTGTTTCTACTGCTGCTGTTCAACTAGAATTGAAAGGAGTTTCGGTGGAGACACTGGTCAAATTGATACCCGAGCATGCAAGAAAGCAATGCCCCTTTCTCGGTTTATGATTTTATTGTGTAAGAAACCGAGCTGAGTGATGTCCCGAACTGGAAGCTATGATTGTTCTACCTTATCTATGATGTTTGGTTCTCTATGTATCTTTGTTGTATCCTATTATTCTATTATGTAAACGCAGATTTAGAGACATGCTACTTGATGTTTGCCCTAGCATCCATGGGTGGTCTGATTACCCGTGTACCTTGTTCCTGTATCACAGAATATTGTAATGTTCCTAAACAGCTAAAGATCAAATGTGATTTAGTGTTCCTGAATTGGGCCTGGCAGTTCAATTGGTTCTCTCGTCTGTGTTTGTAGCTCTCCCTCATTGTTTGTTGTGGTTTGCTCTTGAACATAGTTCCTGGGAATTGAATGCAAAGTGTTCATCCATAACGAGTTTAGATCCGTATAACCAAGATTGCTGAGTAAAAACTTTGAATGGATTTAGAGTAAACCTTCCTCTCATCCGTATAACATGCTAGATTTTCATCTTTTTTGAAGATGAATGTGAGATTGAAACTTAAACCAACCTTATAAATTGATTTTAATCTAAAAGATTAATGCTCAGTGGTGTTTTAAACCTTTTTTTTTTTGAAAAATATTAAACTATTTTTTTTTTATAATTCTGTTGTATTAATGGTAAAAATAAAAAAATTATAAAAACATCAGTAAGTCAAAATACACTGCACTGTATCATCAACGATATGTTTTATTTTAATGTTTTATTTTAAAAATATGAAAAGTTGTTTTAAAATCATTTGGAGATAGATTTTATTGTTCTGAAATAAAAATTGAAAATAAAGACGATATTTTTTTTTTATGTTTTCTGTTTTAAGAATATAAAAAATTATTTAAAAACATATTTATTTTATTTTGTTTCAGGTTTTAATTAAATATGCTTTTATTTTTTTATACATCAGACAATTTGTTTTTGTTCTGTACATATAATAAAAACCAAAAATGAAATAAGGTAAAAAAATCAATCAGATTTTACCTTACATATAAATATTCATTTTCCACAATGGAACTGATTGATGATGACCCTTTTGGCTTCTTTAGCTCTTCCTCATCTCCTCTGTTGTTCATCTTTAATCATTCCTTATTGTAACTGTCATCCATTAATCACACTCTCTATACCTCCAAATCCTTCATGTTGGAGCAATCCATTCAAAGTTGATAAAAAGTCAGTTTCATCATCATCAACATCCATTTCTTTCAAAAAGTTCACACCTTTGACCTCAACCTTTTACCTTTTGAATCATAAGATAAACATACCATAGGTACCTACAAGTTGTAATCTTTTAATTTTAATCTCTTATCTATCTGGGTTTTCTTTGTTTTTTCATAATTCAATGAAATCAAGCACCAGATTTAGCTCCAAATTCTGACCTTTTTTATTTTTTTATTTATTTTGTGGGTCTGTGTAGCTGGTTCTAAGGATCAAGAATTCTTGATTGCAGAAGTTGAGATTTGATGGCTTTTTTATTAGATGCATGGTTCCTTGTTACTGAAGTGAGGTTCATTTGAGACTTTTCAGATAGAGGAGGTAATGGATCGATCCTTCTTTGATTACTAGTTTGATCAATGGATTTTTGAGGATGTGAAGTTTTAACAAAGATTTGTTTTCTTTTTGATTTGTGAGTGCAGGAATGTCTTGCTTCTGCTAAGGGAAGACAGAGAATTGTAAGCTCTAATCCATTTCTGTGTTTGGATTCTGACAAAATGAATGGAAGTAAAAAGGGGACTGTAAAAATTTGAATTTATGATCTTTCCTTTTCTGGGAATGGATAGGCTTAAACTATAAACTTAAATTCCAAAATCAGGTCTTTATCGAATTGAACAGACTAAGATGTGCAAAGTAGATGCATCAAATGTAGTTTATGAATTAAGATCTGATAGCTCTTTAATCCAGGGCATCGAGACTTAGAACAGTTTTTAAATTTTTGCAACTTTGGAAGTTGTCATTGTTCAAGTTTCTCCGTAATATTTTGCTGGTCTTCTGATTTTGAAAATTGTTGATCATGGCTAATAAAAGCGTATCCAGATCAAACTTTTGCCATATGGAGAGAAGGAAGAGAACTGATGGGTTATTTGTTATTTATAACAGTTTTTGCTGATCATTAGGCGCAACTTGCTCAGTTGTTGACAAATCAAGATCTGTATTTGAACTACATGCGATGGCTGAAAGTAGGAATGCTAATGCAAAATCCTCAAATGGGAAGCCTTCAGGAGCTGTCAGTCCATATGCGATAGATTTGGATAACTTCACTAAGCGCTTGAACTTGTTATATTCACATTGGAAGGAACACCATAATGACCTATGGGGTGCTTCTGATGTTCTTGCCATAGCAACGCCTCCAGCTTCAGAGGATCTCCGGTATCTGAAGTCATCAGCACTGAATATTTGGTTGGTTGGATATGAGTTCCCAGAGACAATTATGGTCTTCCTGAAGAAGCAGATCCATTTCTTGTGTAGCCAGAAAAAGGCTTCTTTGCTTGAGGTTGTCAAGAAGTCTGCCAAAGAGGCTTTGGGTGTTGAAGTTGTGATACATGTGAAGACCAAAAGTGACGATGGAAGTGGTTTGATGGATATCATTTTTCATGCAGTCCATGCTCAGTCAAACTCCAATGGTCATGATACTCCTGTCATTGGACATATAGCTAGAGAAAGTCCTGAAGGGAAGCTTTTGGAAACATGGGATGAGAAACTAAAGAATGCTAATTGTGAGCTAAGTGATGTAACGAATGGGTTCTCTGACTTATTTGCTGTCAAAGACAGTATTGAGCTTACAAATGTAAGGAAAGCAGCTTTCTTGACTTCTTCAGTGATGAAGCAGTTTGTGGTGCCAAAGCTTGAAAAAGTCATTGATGAGGAGAAGAAGATCTCCCATTCTTCATTGATGGATGACACAGAGAAGGCAATATTGGAACCTGCAAGAATTAAGGTAAAGCTGAAGGCAGAGAATGTTGATATATGCTATCCTCCAATTTTTCAGAGTGGAGGAGAGTTTGATCTGAAACCGAGTGCTGCAAGCAATGATGAGAGCCTCTACTATGACTCTACTAGTGTGATCATATGTGCAATTGGTTCTAGATACAACAGCTACTGCTCAAACATTGCAAGAACTTTTCTGATAGATGCCAATCCGTTGCAGAGCAAGGCATATGAGGTCCTCCTTAAGGCCCATGAAGCAGCAATCAGTGAATTGAAGTCTGGGAACAAGATTAGTGCTGTGTATCAAGCAGCACTCTCTGTGGTTGAGAAGGATGCTCCTGAATTAATTGCAAACTTGACCAAAACTGCAGGAACTGGAATTGGCCTTGAGTTTCGTGAGTCAGGGCTAAGTCTTAATTCCAAGAATGATCGAACTCTGAGACAAGGAATGGTTTTCAATGTGTCTCTTGGCTTTCAGAACTTGCAGGCTGAGACCAAAAACCCGAAGACCCAGAAGTGTTCTGTCTTGCTGGCAGATACAGTGATTGTTGGTGAGAAGATTCCAGATGTGGTGACTTCAAAGAGTACTAAAGCCGTTAAAGATGTGGCATACTCATTCAATGAGGACGATCAGGAAGAAGATCAGCCAAAAGTCAAGCCTGAACTTAGAGGGAGTAAGACCATCTTGTCTAAGGCAACACTTAGGTCAGACAACCATGAAATGTCAAAGGAGGAGCTACGAAGGCAGCACCAGGCAGAACTTGCCCGCCAGAAGAATGAAGAGACTGCTAGGAGGCTTGCTGGTGGGGGTTCAAGTGCAACAGATAATCGAGGTGGTGCAAAGACAATTGGTGATTTGGTTGCGTATAAGAATGTCAATGATCTGCCCCCTCCTCGGGAGTTTATGATTCAGATTGACCAAAAGAATGAAGCCATAATATTACCAATTCATGGAAGTATGGTTCCTTTCCATGTCGCCACTGTGAAGAGCGTGTCTAGTCAGCAGGATGGTAACCGAACTTGCTACATACGAATAATATTTAATGTGCCTGGCACCCCTTTCAGCCCTCATGATGCAAATTCCCTTAAGTTTCAAGGGTCTATATATTTAAAGGAGGTTTCATTTCGTTCAAAGGACTCTAGACATATAAGTGAAGTGGTACAGCAGATTAAAACCCTACGTCGGCAGGTTACTTCTAGAGAATCTGAGAGAGCTGAGAGGGCGACCTTAGTTAGTCAGGAAAAGCTTCAGCTATCTTCTACCAAATTCAAGCCAATAAAATTGTTAGATCTATGGGTTCGTCCTCCTTTTGGTGGTCGTGGAAGAAAATTGACTGGCTCACTTGAAGCCCACGCTAATGGCTTTCGCTATTCAACTTCACGGCCTGATGAACGTGTTGATGTAATGTTTGGTAACATCAAGCATGCATTCTTTCAGCCAGCAGAGAAGGAAATGATTACTCTCGTGCACTTTCATTTGCATAATCACATAATGGTGGGGAACAAAAAGACCAAGGATGTGCAATTTTATATTGAGGTGATTGATGTGGTCCAGACAATTGGAGGGGGGAAAAGATCAGCCTATGACCCTGACGAGATCGAGGAGGAACAACGAGAGAGGGATCGGAAGAATAAAATTAACATGGACTTCCAGAACTTTGTGAACCGGGTGAATGATGTATGGGGCCAACCTCAATTTAAAGCACTTGACCTTGAGTTTGATCAGCCTTTAAGAGAGCTTGGGTTCCATGGGGTTCCCCATAAAGTTTCAGCGTTCATAGTTCCGACATCAAGTTGCTTGGTTGAGCTGATAGAGACTCCCTGTGTGGTTATAACTCTGAGTGAGATTGAAATAGTTAACCTGGAGAGAGTTGGCCTTGGACAGAAGAATTTTGATATGACTGTTGTCTTCAAGGACTTCAAACGGGATGTCCTACGGATAGACTCTATCCCCTCTACGTCACTAGATGGCATAAAGGAGTGGCTAAACACGACTGACCTCAAGTATTATGAGAGTAGATTAAATCTGAACTGGCGGCCTATACTGAAAACTATCACTGATGATCCGGAAAAATTCATAGAGGATGGTGGGTGGGAATTTTTAAACATGGAAGTTAGTGATTCAGATTCTGAAAACTCAGTGGACTCGGACCAAGGGTATGTGCCTTCAGATGTGCAATCTGACTCAGGTTCCGATGATGAAGATGATGACAGTGAGTCTTTGGTGGAGTCCGAGGATGATGAGGAAGAGGACTCTGAGGAAGATTCGGAGGAGGAGGAAGGAAAGACATGGGAAGAGTTGGAGAGAGAAGCTAGTTATGCTGACAGGGAGAAGGGGAATGATTCAGATAGCGAAGAGGAGAGAAAAAGAAGGAAGATCAAGGCACTTGGTAAGTCTCGAGAGCCAGCTCGACCACCCACTCGACCACCAGCTCGACCACCCACTCGACCGCCAGCTCGACCCCCGGCTCGACCCCTGGCTCGACCCCCAGCTCGACCGCTAGTTCGACCACCTGATAGAAGAAATGTGAGTGGCAGTCTTCCCAAGAGGCCCAAACTAAGGTGACCAAAGGTGTCTATACCCCTATGCTTTATTAAACTAGCACCTGCAGCATCTACAGATAATAGTTGCACTAGCCAGAATAATCTCTTGCAGGGAAGCAGATGTTTTGGAATTTTCTCCTTTTTGTTTTTTTGGTGGTGTTATTTTATATGCATGTTGGACAAACTGGTTGAAATTATACTCTTTACTTGTAAAGTAATTTTGAAACTCAGGGTCATAACCAATTGTTTACTTGTAAAATAGTGGAATTAGAAATCAGAGAGAAATGTTTTCATATCTTTTTTCTGCCTTTTGTTTTTAACTTGAATCTCCTACTTGAATGTCCCTCTAGAATCGTTTCCATTTCATCAATTAGAATGTGTAAAGCTGTTTTTGGATCTTCAAATTCCACATCCACTCTTTGGTTTCCTCCACTGTCACTGATGTCAATGGAGGGAATATTAACCACATATGGCCAAAATTGCGAGTGCTATTCAATTGATGGTGATGGGCATGTTGTGTGTAAACCTGCTCAATTTCATATCAGCATGTTATTGGTTGCCATTGTGTGGCGCTTTCTTCTGTTTTGAAAGTAGTTCGTTTATCTTATTTAGCTACAGTTTTATTGCATATCTCAATCCATGTATCATTCACCATGAAATTGTCTATTTCGCTATGCTAAACAGAAATAGCAAGGTGCATGTTTTCGGAGGTGGGTATGGCTTTATTTGTTCAAGGCTTTTTTTCCTCAGTTTTCTCTTTGTTTATATGGGATGATTAAAGTGTTACTTTCATTTATGGTTTACCATTTCCATGATTATGAATCGCTGTATCTCTTAGCTTGGATAGTTAAATTATTTTTGCATTAAATTTTTATTGTATGATTTCCAAATCAATTCCTTACATCTTCTCTCTGCTGTTTAAACCATTGTGATGAGATGTATGCAGCAAAGAAAAGGGATGGTTGGGGTTTTCGGAAATTATAACTTCTTAACCCAGGCACTCGCCAAAAAAAGGTTGGAATACATGAAGACTCCTGACACACACTTTCGAACCCAGATACCATCCAAGGTCTGCCACACAAGTCTAGGATATCAGTCAAGTTATCCATGGTGCGGAATTTTTGAAGCTAAACTACCGGATTATGGTCTGGTGTGGAGGATTGTAGTGGACTAACAGCATTTGAAAGGACCGTTTGTTGCCAGATCAAGCTACAAGCAGATTCTCTTTCGAGTTTCCATGCTTGATATGAAGATGCAATTTCTTAAATGTTGGAATGAGAAGTGATAGATACTATATCCCAAGGCACAGCAACTAAGGCCATCAAGACTATTCTTCTCAGTTATGTCCTTCACCCTGATTCAATAATTTAGTTAAGGACAGCAAGTTTTTCAGTGAGGAGTGCCTACCATCTATCCACCCTGCTCAAATGTTAGAGAATTTTGAAACAAAGGGGAGCTAATGTGCCTCCAACCTGTGACTGCTGTGTTCCTCAGCTACTGAATTACTGAGACTGAATCCTTTAGCTCCGAATCCAGAAGAGACCAGTGATGTTCAATTTCGAGGATTTATCAACTTGAAAATTCCGAACCAAAGCAT
>Ga0325414_1005763_pt1 | contig 13109 bp, 6 predicted proteins | sample PopdelMetagenome_8_FD_206183 | JGI IMG/M metagenome (GOLD analysis project Ga0325414, IMG submission 206183) | Populus deltoides microbial communities from Bellville, Georgia, United States - Leaf-PdKOR-R3 | ecosystem: Host-associated > Plants > Phyllosphere > Phylloplane/Leaf | place: USA...
TGATTAGTTGGAGCGCCCGGTTCGAATTCCCAGTCGAATAATTACATGAAAAAATGTAATATAGATTTTGGAAAGACGATTCTTGACTACAAATGTCATTAAAACTTTGAGAGAAATTAGAAAAAAAATAGTATGAATTACAGCTTGTGAAATAAAATACTAATACGAGTTATAATGGGAATTTGTAGATCAAAGGCCATTACTTGGTCAGATATGAGAATTTGTTGATCAACAAATCTTATAGCCCATTATGCAGCTAATTTTCCATGTCCCTATTGCTTCTTTGCCCATTTACCATTGATTAACAGATTTTATAGCCCATTTTCGAATTTGCCATGTCAAATATGAGCATTTGGAGATGGAGCCGAAAGAAGAGCAAGAAATAAAAAAGCTCTTTTTTTTTTCCAGCTCCAATAGAAGAGCTAAAATGAGAAAAGTCATTCCTATATGTCTATTAAAATGGCCAAAACATTAAAATATATTATTTAAATATTTCTTCTTACATCAATTAAACTTTTCTTCATAGTCTTTTCTAAAAAAAAGGCAAAAGTAATGATATTAAATATATTAAAAATACAAATGGGTTGTTAAAATATAATTTTTTTTTATTGGAGTGCACATAAAAAAACAGCAATATTTATCAAAAAGCCATATAAAAAAATTAGCTATTTTAAATGGTTTTTTCCATTGAAGAAAGGTAGCTAGGCTACCAATTTATCATTACAGTACCTGATAGCCATAGGCATACCCGTTGCTAATGGTATTAAATTCAGCCTAAATTTATAGGTTAATTTAATGATTCATTTATTTGAGATTTATTCTGAATTTGGTTTAGAATTAAAATTGATAAGAGTTGATCCGGTCTTGTTTTAAATTTTTCATGAAAAAAATCTAAACAATAATATTTTATTAATTTGAAATAATATTATTTTTGTATTAATCTAGATTAGCCTGCATTACTTGCCTAATCTATTATTGACTACGAGTAGTTTAATAACTTTATATGCTGCAATTAAGTTCATTTAATATTAAATTCAAATGAAGTTGCAAATGTGGTTGGAAATTTAAAAAATAAATAAATAATTCCAACTACACTTCCGTCTTCCAACTGCATTACAAAAAATATACTTGTATCCCATTGACCATGATTTATACAACCCAAATGAGTTATTAGCAGCCTATGGAATAATATATATATATATATATATATATGATGGAATCAATTAATCATCATAACGAAGTAAGATTGACTGTGGACTGTACATTCCTTGAGGTGATTTAGCCATACAATCCTAACAAAAAACTAAGTCAAACAAAGAATCAACACTTTTGATCACTCGATCAATCAAAATCAACTAATTCATTTGAAAAGAAACTATACATTGTACCAATTATTCCATGCTTAAATATCATAGAGCCTCTCCCCATGATGCAACATTAATATAGTTCATGAATATAATTTACAGCAGCTGGTCCATCCCATTTTAGCACGAGGGAGGCTACTCTCTGCCCATACAAGAATTATGGATCGCATGAAGGAAATTTAAAAGGTGCTTGTTGCCAAACTAACATACAAAGGAGCCGTGACAACTTTGCTCTTGATTCCTTACACACACACACACACACACACACACACACACACACACACACAAACACAAACTTGCAATAACTTAAAAAAATTGAGACATCTCTATTGGGGATGCCTATGAAAGGATGATAATTATAATTTTTTTCTCTCTATTGTTGTTTGTTGTTGAAGGATACTCTTTCTATGACTATTTCAATATTATTTTTAAACATTACGTCATTTATTGGTAATATTAAATATTTATTGTAATCATTTGTAGGTGTAACAAGATCGGGTGGGTGAAAATTAAAATAAAATTCGTATGACTTTGTTCATTATTTGCAGCGGAATCTTAAGTTTTTGTGAGCAAAACCTGTGTGAAGTCAGTTCTGGTACGAGCTACTCAGAATCCCTTCGTATTTTATTTCCAAAAGGCATTAAAAATCATAGCAGAAAAGCAAGATCCATACCAAAGTCTTTTTTTGGAATCTGCAAGCACGGCATTGTCAAACAATGCAATTTATTAGTAGGTTTTGAGCGTGAATTTCTTGATAAATAGCATGGAAAAAAGGCACACATAAAGAATCTATCAACCACGCTGGATAGCGTATTCTCAACTATTTTTCTTTATTTCTAGCATATATTAAGATCATATGTATGCTCATAGCTTGTCCTTAAATTCAAATTCAAAATAATAGTACTAGAAATAAATTTATTTATCATCAAAGTCAAGCCTCCAAAAATAAGTCATGGTAAATGACCATAAAGAATCTAACACAAGGACAAGCTTGAAGGAAAGAAACAAGATAGTCATGGCCACTGAGTTATAAGGTAGTTTTTAGTTTCCAAAGACTTGCTGTATGAAGTTTTCCTCTCTTGGAGTAGTAGTTAATAACAGGAAGATTTCGGTTTTTGAACACTTTCAGGCGCTTCTTGACTATATCTATGTTACCATCAACTCAGCCCTGCAATGAAATAACAATATACATCAGCAATTGCTGTGACAGAAAAACTATATAATGTATAAGCACCTGATTGCGGTTTAGCACTCGTTTTGCCATCTCTTCTTCAGGGCAGTCAAAGAAAATCACAACACTTGGTTCGAGTCCAGTCTGCATCAACACCGACATGATTATATGCTCCTCAGGCAGTACAAAAATCATTTGACTGGATGAAAATCATCCATTGACCAAATCAAGCTTCAAAATCCCCACCCATTTGATATCTCCACTGTTTTCCTTTAATTCTCACACTGCTCAGTTTCCTTTAGCATTTCCATGCTATTCTGATGAACCATTACTCTACCTGATGGGTTTTAACATTATTGGAGATCATAATCAATTTGATAGAAACCAAACCAGAGCACCAGTATCAGTGCAAACATCAGGGAGGAAAAACTAATATTTTTCATGAAAGATATTGTGAAAAAAAAAGGAGAGTTATTGTCCGGACATCTTAATTCTATAAATGATGTTATGATTACGAAGATTGGACGGGGGATTCTATCTAACTAGGAGAGTTTATGGGTGCAAGTTCTTAAGGTTAAATATCGTATTTTCTCGGACAAAATTCCTGTTGTTAGAAATAAGGTTGTTGCTTCTCCTTGGGGAGTTATTGTCCGGATTTGGCCTCGGTTGTTGGAGGGTATTCAATGATATTAGGAAATGGTAATCATCACCGTTTTGGCTTGATGGAGTTTTTTACCATCTTGTTTGATTCTGTCATTGAACCTGTTCCTGAGGAACTAAGGAGTGCTTCTGTTAATTCTTTTTATTTTGGACACTGGACAGTGGAATTGGAGTCTTTAGAGAGATTTCTCCTTAATTATGGCTTTGTTGCTGAAAATTGTTCCTCATGATGCCATTGTTTGAAGTTCTAACTCCGAACGGTGAGTTCTCTTCTAAATCAGCCCATGAATTGTTAGAAAAGCAGAATTGGGATGCAACAAAGAGGATTTGGTTTCTTGTTTGAAAGTAGGGTGGATCTCAACGCATCAAGGCTCATATGTGGTTACTGGGCATCAGAAGCTTATGACAAATGGGCTTCGATTTCGAAGCCATAAAGGTGATTGTCAGGCTGAAGAAAATGTGCTGCACGTCCTTAGAAATTGTTGACGGGATAAAATCATTCGGAGGAAACTTGTGTCTTGTGATGCTTGGGATGATTTTTGCTCTAGTTCTCTTGAAAAGTGGGTTCCCCGTTGCTTAATTCAGGATTCCCGTGGGAAGGAATGGATAAATGGAGCTTGATTTTTGGAGTGACTATATGGAAGATCTGTAAATGGCAAAATGGTAGAAATTCTCAGGGTAAGAATTGTGCGGGAACTGTTGTGATGGAAATTCTATCTTTTGTTAATGATACTGTCAAATCTAAGACCTTGAAATCCTCTGTTATGCCTGACCGTCATGAATCAATGGTAGCTTGGCAGAAACCTGTCGGTTCCTGGCTTAAAATTAACACCGGTGAAGCATACAAGGGTAGTCCAGGGGTGGCTGGTCGGTCCGACAAGGGATGCTAGTGGACGTGTTTGTATGGATTCATGGCAAAACTTGGTGTCTGCGGTCCTTCTAAAGCTGAGCTGTGGGCTGCAGGGTCAGGTTCGATTAGCTTGGAATCAAGGCTTTAGACGGGCTATTTTAGAGATAGATTCGGCCTCTCTTGTTTCTGCTTCTCGAGGAAGGGCTGGCACTGCTACGCAGAATCCTCTTTTTATTGAATTTTTACATCTTCCAAAGCTTGTTTGGGAGGTTAATTGACGAGGAACCTCCGGCAAAGTGGTCTAATTAAGCAGGCTGGTTGGATTTGGCTCTTCGACAGGAACTATGATTGTCAGATTTGGTGTGATTAGTTGGAGCGCCCGGTTCGAATTCCCAGTCGAATAATTACATGAAAAAATGTAATATAGATTTTGGAAAGACGATTCTTGACTACAAATGTCATTAAAACTTTGAGAGAAATTAGAAAAAAAGCTATTTTTCTAGCTTTTTTTTTTTCCAGCTCCAATAGAAGAGCTAAAATGAGAAAAGTCATTCCTATATGTCTATTAAAATGGCCAAAACATTAAAATATATTATTTAAATATTTCTTCTTACATCAATTAAACTTTTCTTCATAGTCTTTTCTAAAAAAAAGGCAAAAGTAATGATATTAAATATATTAAAAATACAAATGGGTTGTTAAAATATAATTTTTTTTTATTGGAGTGCACATAAAAAAACAGCAATATTTATCAAAAAGCCATATAAAAAAATTAGCTATTTTAAATGGTTTTTTCCATTGAAGAAAGGTAGCTAGGCTACCAATTTATCATTACAGTACCTGATAGCCATAGGCATACCCGTTGCTAATGGTATTAAATTCAGCCTAAATTTATAGGTTAATTTAATGATTCATTTATTTGAGATTTAATCTGAATTTATTTAGAATTAAAATTGATAAGAGTTGATCCGGTTAAAATTTATTTTAAATTTTTCATGAAAAAAATCTAAACAACAATATTTTATCAACTTGAAATAATATTAATTTTTATTGATTTAGATTAACCTGGATTTCTCGCCTAACCTATCACTGAGTAGTTTAATAACTTTGTATGTTGCAATTAAGTTCATTTAATGTTAAATTGAAATGAAGTTGCAAATGTGGTTGGAAATTTAAAAAATAAATAAAAAATTCCATCTGCACTTCCGTCTCAACTGCATTACAAAAAATATACTTGTATCCCATTGACCATGATTTATACAACCCAAATGAGTTATTAGCAGCCTATCGAATAATATATATATATAGATGGAATCAATTAATAATCATAATGAAGTAAGATTGACTGTGGACTGTACTTTCCTTGAGGTGATTTAACCATACAATCCTAACAAAAAAAAACTAAACAAAGAATCAACACTTTTGATCACTCGATCAATCAAAATCAACTAATTCATTTGAAAAGAAACTGTAAAATTATATTAATTATTTGTTAAGAAACTATCTCAACCTAAAAATTTAAATTTTTAGATGAGGTCCCAGGATATGATTTATATTATTCTCTAACACACTCCCTCAAGTAAAAGCCCTTTGGGCTTGAAACTTGCACAAGTTCATATTACCTTGTGCTTAATTTTTATCAAATAAATGGGGATGGTGAGATTCGAACTCAAGACCGCTTGGTCATCAAAGCTCTGATACCATGTTAAGGAACCATTTCAACCCAAAAGTTTAAGTTTTTAGGTGAGGTTATAGTATATGATTTATATTATTCTCTAATATTATTTTATACTTAATCATAAAGACCTTTTTTTTTTGTTGGGTCATGAGCCTCTCCCCATGATGCAACATTAATATAGTTCATGAATATAATTTACAGCACCTGGTCCATCCCATTTTAGCACGAGGGAGGCTACTCTCTGCCCATACAAGAATTATGGATCGCATGAAGGAAATTTAAAACGTGCTTGTTGCCAACCTAACACTCAAAGGAGCTGTGACAACTTTGCTCTTGATTCCTCACACACACACGCGCACGCACACAAACTTGCAATAACTTAAAAAAATTGAGACATCTCTATTGGGGATGCCTATGAAAGGATGATAATTATTATTTTTCTCTCTCTATTGTTGTATGTTGTTGAAGGACTATTTCAATATTATTTTTAAACATTACATCATTTATTGGTAATATTAAATATTTATTATAATCATTTGTAGGTATAACAAGATCGGGTGGGTGAAAATTAAAATAAAATTCGTATGACTTTGTTCATTATTTGCAGTGGAATCTTAAGTTTTGGTGAGCAAAACCTGTATGAAGTCAGTTCTGGTACGAGCTACTCAGAATCCCTTCGTATTTTATTTCCAAAAGGCATTAAAAACCATAGCAGAAAAGCAAGATCCATACCAAAGTCTTTTTTCGGAATCTGCAAGCACAGCATTGTCAAACAATGCAATTTATTATTAGGTTTTGAGCGTGAATTTCTTGATAAATAGCATGGAAAAAAGGCACACATAAAGAATCTATCAACCACGCTGGATAGCGTATTCTCAACTATTTTTCTTTATTTCTAGCATATATTAAGATCATATGTATGCTCATAGCTTGTCCTTAAATTCAAATTCAAAATAATAGTACTAGAAATAAATTTATTTATTATCAAAGTCAAGCCTCCAAAAATGCTAAGGGAGTTTTTATTTGCCAAGCTAGCTATTTGGCTGTCTAATTAAGTTGACTTATTGGATTGATTAGGTTAATACCTTAGCTTATTCATATTCTTGTACTGCTAGTACTGTAGACCTGTTTTTTTTTTTTTTGTAAGAAATTTTTTTTTATTGCCTAACATTTTAACCTAATGGATTGACTAAATACTATAATATGCAATGAGATACACCCGTGAACAAGATTCCAATCCTGTTTGGTGCAGAAAAATTTGAAGCCCTCCTAACCTTACAACCATGAGAAAAAATGTGCACGTGCTGTTGTTGTCTTTGAGCAGCCATGGGGTTGATGGCATAAAATATCAAAGTTGATTCGATTTAGTGGGTTAACTTCATAAGTTATTGATCTAGGACCTGCCTCAAGCCGAGTTAATTTGATATTGAACCGTATGGAGAGTTGACCCAATCAACTCGAGTGATTTTATAGGTCAATTCACTATTTAATCTCACCAAACCTGATTAATATTTTTTTCTAAAATGATTTCATTTTATTTTTTAATCCAAAATGATGTTATGTTAATAAAAATATTAATAGATATTAGTTAACCTGTTGACCCAGGAGCTAACTTACCCAACCCATAACTCAAGTCTTGGATCAAGTTATGGGCCGAACCAGGTCTTTTATATAATAGATTAGTGGTTTGCGCCACATTATTAGCGTTTTTAAAGAAGTAAGAAAAATATGAAACTCGAGTCATTGAGTCAACTGTGTTCAATAAACTCGGTTAATTTAATAATATGATTAAAACAAAGACAACAACAATAAAAAAACTAAACTAAAAAAAAAAAAGTCAATGATTAACTGCAAAAATAAACGCTTGCCAATAATATAAAAAGATATCCCAAAAAAATCTTAAAAAATCTTCATGATTTTATTTAATAATAAATAAAAAATTAAATAAGAATGAAATAAATATATAAAAAAAATTAAAAAAAATTAAAATTTAATTTTGAACAAATCAAATATTAAAAAATAAAGTAAAATAAATTTTTTTTTTTTAAAAAAGAGCTCATTGCGCCGCTTCGAACTTAATTGTGGAAGGCAATGTTACGCCACCAAAAAACTCAATTGTGGAAGGCAGTCTACCCATTCTTTTCACTCTCTGTAATTGTTTTGGTGTCAAATTGGATCCCTGAAGCCTCAAATGCTTTAAATTAATAAAATTTTATTTTATTTTGTAAAATTATACACTGAACTAGTGTTGGAATTGTGTTTCCGTAACATCATGAGATCCCCAAACTATCTAGTATAATCTTTAAAAAACTCTTAATAAACTGAAAAATAAAAAATCAAGAGACTAGAAAAAGTGTTGAATCTCTTCTCCATCCATGCAATTTAGTCCTTGATGTTTGCAAGAAAAAGAGGCTCAATACTTCTCCAGTATTCAAATTCAATGCCCTATTATTTTGATTAATTTAATTTAATTTAATTTTTATAAATCAAGTATCAATTTAAAGTCAATTTTTTTTCTTGACACGATGAGTAGTCAATACCAAGTCAAATGAAAACAAATAATCAAGCACAATCTCAAATTAATCTAGAGCAAAAGGATAAACTGAAAAAAAAATTTAAATAACAAAAAAAATTATTGTTCAAGCTCACGGCATTTCCTCTCATACACCGCAATATACCATTGAGCTCATTTAGTTTTTTTATTTTCTTAATGGTTGGTGGCGTTATTTCTGTTGGGTACACAGTGTGTGGCGGTGAAGACAACTCCGTTTGTGTCCCTGAGAATACTGATGACGAGAGTGATGATGCAATGCTCAAGTAATCAACAAGCTTGTTTGGATTGTGTAAGAAAGTGGAGAAGGCAAATTTGAAAATCAACGTGTCAACTTCATATTGGTCCATCTAGCTGGGTGACATCACCTTCTTGGACCCTAGCAGCCATGGAGCCGAGCTCACAGGAGCCTATCAATTTTTAGGTCCTGGGCTCCTTTCAAGAAACTTGTAGTGGGTCCATTATCTTCAACACCCAAAGCAATTTACCTGCATCTATTTAGGCAAGTGAATCACACGCGCGGATCAAATGCTAATTGCTACGATCTTGTTCTTGTCCATGGCAGAGGGTACAGGTAGAGAGAAAAGCAATCTCGTTTTCTTGTCGTGATAAGAGTGCAATTATTTAGCAAGATTTATTGGGAGAGACATTGTATGTGGAAGAAGAATGCCCATGTATGATTTGAATGCAATATACTATATGATTTGTTCTTGTTAGGAAGAGATATTTTCGAAATAGTGTGTGTATAATATATATATATATATATATATATATATATATATAATTAAGAAGATTAAATTCTTTCTATGAATGGTTTTAGACTTGGGATGAGAATATTAATCAATAAATTAAATAAACCTTTTTAATCACTAAATTCGCTCCTCTTAAAGGTTATTGAATTTAATTTTGATATTTTATTCTTGATTCTAGCTACAATATTTTTTTTTTAATTTCTTCATGATTGATGACATGGTTTTGATTATGTAGGTCAAATCATCAGTAGGGTTATTATGAAGCATTATATTGATTTTTCTTGCTAGGATTTAACTTCACGCAAAAAAACTTTAGCCAATATTTTTCTGTTCTATATATTCAATTAGAATTTAAAATATCCATCCTTCAAATTTCTGTTTTGACCCAATTTTGAATGCCCAAGCGTTCCAAGTTACTTGATATAACAATTATAACTTCACTTTCCACAACGAAACCATACAAAGACTATTTTTTTTTAAAAAAATAAATTAATTTACATTATCATTAGAAATTTTCTAAGTCGAGAAAAATCTGAACACTAAAAAAAATTAAACTTGTTACGTAAAATGTTCCCCCTTTCTTTGACACGGGAAAGCTATTAATAGTGTGGTATGTGCGTCAAAGGAAGGACATAGTTGAGTTTCATGCCAAGCCACAGCCTAGCTAGCTAGAAAGTGTAATTCACATACACAGAACAGGCGTGTGAGACATGTTCATCTCCAAATTATCATTTTGATTTGCCCTTAAGCAAGAGAAATCACTAATATATAAAGGTGGGTGAGTGGGGCTTTGTTCTCTGGGAGTAATTTGGTGGGAGTGATATAGCAACTAGTGACTTGCTATAGTGATGGGCAGACAACCTTGTTGCGACAAACTTGGTGTGAAGAAGGGCCCTTGGACAGCTGAGGAAGACAAGAAGTTGGTCAATTTTATTCTCACACATGGCCAATGTTGCTGGCGTGCTGTACCCAAGCTCGCCGGACTCCGCCGGTGTGGCAAGAGCTGCCGTCTTCGCTGGACTAATTACCTCCGGCCTGACTTGAAGAGAGGCCTTCTTAACGAGGATGAGGAGCAACTTGTCATTGACCTCCATGCTTGCCTTGGCAACAGGTAGCCCCATTATCTTATATGCCACCTTGTCATTTCGTCATTCTATGCTTCATCTACTTTATTGATTAACCTATCCCTTCAAGAGCATGAATATTTCATTGTTCACTGCAAATTTTGACTTATGCTAGGAAGCTTTGGTAGGATCATTTTCTGCAGCTAATTAAGAACTCCCAATACAGAAAGCTTTCTCTCAGTGTAAAGATGTCATGATTCTATCATTTTAGTTTGAATAATGTTGTTCCAGTGATGTTTAACTTGTTTTTTACAATATGTTTCTCGCTTCTTCCGTTTTTCGGCTTCATTTTACAAATTACATGGCTTAATTTTGATGTTTATTCTATATATAAAAAAATGAAATCACAAACAATTTGTAAGGCTCGTTTCAAGTGCAAAGACCTCCAGATTTAAATTCAGATTAATCTAAGAGTATGAAAATATAATTCAAGGAAAAACTTTACTAACACTGATAAAATTTAATGCAATACTTTCATAATTAATAGCTACAACCTATCCTTTTTATAGGGCCAAAAAACAGTTCTTCAAAAAATTAAAGAAATAACAAAAAAAATAAAATCAAAAGTCCCTCTAAGGTTATTGATTAGAAGTATTATTAATTTCACTTGAATACGTGTATGATTCCATCTACCAACCTTTTCTTCCCCAGTTGTAAGTGGGTTCTTGCATTTTTATATGATTAGCTCGGGCATCATAATGGGATGATGCAAGCTACTATTAATCAAGTGGAATTATTAGCTGTAAAATAATAATAAAAATAAATTATTATTATTATTATTATTATTATTTAGACAATTCAACTTCAAGGAATCTTCATTGCCCACACTTGACATGAAACATGGGATGTGTAATTATCTGATTTATGCATCATCTGCAATTTGATTTGATCCCATGTACATTCTTTTTGTCTTGTAATTCCCAGAGCTGTCTTGGCCGATAGACTACCAAGGTTTCCAAGCAGCGATATAAAATTTAAAATCTTTCACTTTATGAGTGCACAAAGTGCATGAATTAGATAACATTTTAACTAGCACTTGATCATAAATAAAAATCTATCACTTAAACACTATTAACTAATATTTAATGTCATACCAAGATTATATAAATTGGGATTAAATACATGAAAGTTCCTTTATCTTTGTGTTGAGTACACTTTTTCTGACTTTTTCTTTTGCTTTAGGTGGTCCAAAATCGCAGCAAGATTGCCGGGAAGAACAGATAATGAGATCAAGAATCACTGGAATACCCACATTAAGAAAAAGCTAATAAAGATGGGAATTGATCCTGTTACGCACGAGCCTCTCAGTAAACAAGGGAGCCCGCAAGAAAGTATAGTACCTTGTCACAGTAATTATGATCAACCCAATTTTAACGCTGATGGTCAGCAGGTCCTCCCCCAAAATTGTGGCCATGCCTCCTCTAGCACTACTGATAATTCAAGCACGACCACCCCGACTGAAAATTCTTCAGTGGATGAATGCATAGGGTCATCAGAACCTAACAGTACTACTGACAGTGATCCACTAATGAGTTGCCTATGGTCGGAGGTATTTCTTGATGATTCATCTTGGAACTTTCAAGCCACTAGAGGAGGAGATTATAGTGAATTCGGGCTATCTAAATCTTCATCAGAGGATAGTAACTCTCCATGGGTTTTAGACTCTCAGGATCTTGGAGATGAATTCTTTGGACTTAGTTGTTTCAGTGACATGGACTTGAGTATCCTAGACATGGGTGGCAAGCATTAAAATGCACTACCTCATAGAATGATCGCAAGGTGTATCAAGTAATGAGGAAGGAAGCACAAGGATTGAAAGCTCAAGCTTCCTGGATAGTAGAATTTCAAGTCTTGTAAATTTTTTCTTCATCCCACCATTCAAATCTTGGAAAAGAACAAGGGAAAGGAAGATATTGGAAGTGCTATATAGCTTAATAATTATTCTCCTTTCCTTTATCAAAATCGAAGAAGAGTTCAAGACCACTTCCCTTGTAACATTTGTAATTAGAAATCCCCAAATTTCAGATGGCTAGTTCCTCCTAGGAAAGAGGCTTATGCTATTTAATATGGAGTGATGAATTAAATGGTGCATTATTAATAAAAAAAAATTTAATGCTTTTCGATAATTTTATTGTGCAAATAAAATTAAAATTAAACAAAATATTTTAATATAATTTCAAGTAAAAAACACCCCCACATAATAATACAAAACAAATTAAAAACTTCGTGGCTTCCACTTGATTAAAAAAAAAAAAAAAGTTGTGTAATCGAACAAGTAACACTCTTTATGTGTGATAATAAACAAGTGGGACAGCCTCGTCTTGATTTTATCCAATCTCTTTAAAAAATAATCAATTTTATCACCTTTATGTGATAATTACACTCTCTGTATGAGGGAAAATTCAAGTACTTTTGCTTGTCTGTTAACTGTGGAGAGGCACCATTGTGTCTCATATAGAATAGGCTTGCAATGAAATTGATAAAATGAACTAGTTCGGGATGAAATTGTGAAAAAGGTAATACTTTGGGGGTGAAAAAAAAAAGAGGTATTTTCTAAAAAATATTGTGATAACTGGAGAGTTGAAAAATAATTGTTTATATTTGAAGAGTATAGCTGTGCAGATAAGGATTACGAAGAAGAATATGTTGATGGATGAACATGAAACAAAAAAATATTACTAAAAAACTCCATTTTTAATGCCCTCTCTCTTAAAATAAATAAAGGTTTTCAAAATGAAAAAGAATCCCAGCCTGGAATTATCTAATTAAAACTCCATTGAAATTTGGAAAGTGATCGATTTCATTGTTTATTATTAAATTTATATTACAATTTTTCTCATAGCTGTACTCAGCTATACATGTCAACAACTACATATATATATATATATATATATATATATATATATATATATATATATATATATATATATATATATATATATATATATGGATATCAGTA